>Ga0209777_10002181_pt1 | contig 26368 bp, 29 predicted proteins | sample FrelakmetHBP12HB_FD_187147 | JGI IMG/M metagenome (GOLD analysis project Ga0209777, IMG submission 187147) | Freshwater lake sediment microbial communities from the University of Notre Dame, USA, for methane emissions studies -HBP12 HB (SPAdes)... | ecosystem: Environmental > Aquatic >... | reverse complement strand
CCCGGCCTTTGACGTACCCGTGGAGCCGTCCACCCGCCGCCCAAGGCAAAACAACAGCCGGGCGGCCACATGGGGCCGCCCCTACGGACGTCAAACGGCCATTGCCAGAAAATCTTGGCGCACCCGCGCGAAGAGGCGCGGCCGGACTACCGGCCGGCGGGAGGCACGGGGCGAAAGGTGCGAAGCGGCCACAGCAGCGGGAACAGCGTCACCATCGGGATCACCAGCGCCAGCAGGGTCACGTTCCGGTTCGGATTGAGGCTGAACTGGTTGTGCAAGAACCAGATCACGCCAAGGAGAATCAGCAGGCCGTTCTCCACGATGAAGAGCGTGCGGGCCCAGGGCCGACCCTTGACATACAGGACGCCCTGGACGATGAACACCAGAAACGCCACGGTGCTCACGACGACCGGCGCCGCATTGAGCGTTGCCACGCCAAACCACCCGCCGAGGAAACGGGCGTTGACCCACAGGAGCACTCCGGAGGAGTTCACGAACATGGCCAGCGTGAGCGCCAGCACCTCGGCGACCGTCAGCACAACGGCCAGCCGGCGCCGCAACCGGGGATTACGTTCGTAGGCCGCCATGGCACCCTCCTCGCCCGCCCACCATACATCGGCCGCCCGCGGGCGACAACTTGAATCCGCCGGAGGCCGGTAAGACTTCAGTCGTTGGTGCTTGTCATGCCTTTGTTCTCCCTCTCCCTGTGGGATGGGAGAGGGTAGGGTGAGGGTGCTCCTCATTTTCATGTAGGCCGCGGCGTGCCGCGGCGCCGTGGCTCAGCGCTCCCAAAGTGCCGCGGCACGCCGCGGCCTACATGGCTGGAATCTGGCATCTCAAATTTGAGATCTGAGATTTCAGATGACCACCCCTCACCTTACCCTCTCCCTCAAGGGGAGAGGGAACAAAGGAGACGGCCGAAACTGCGACAGTACCCCCCCGCCTACTCCTTTTCGAACGTCGGCCCGACCAGCACGTCGAAGCCGTCGAGCGTCGAGCGGTCGCCGCTCCGGATCTGCTTCAGGTTGGCCTCGCACCGGATGACGGCGCGGCCGATGAACCGCCGCGCGCCCACCGCCTTCGCCTCCGAGTGCCGCGCCATCTCCAGCCACAGGTACGAGAGGTACACGTCGGCCGCGACGTCGACGAGCGCCCGCGCGCACAGGTCCAGGTAGTCCGCCTGCCCCTTCTCCTTGAGGAAGGCGACGGCCGCCGCCAGCCCCTCGCGGAGCCGCCGCAGCTCGGCCGCCGGCTCCTCGAACCCGGCCGGCACGGGCCGGGCTTCGAGATCGACGAACCGCTTCTCGGCCGTCCCGCTCGTCACGCCGCGCACCGCCGCGAGGACCTGGAGCTGGCTCGTGCCCTCGTAGATGCTCGTGATGCGGGCGTCGCGGTAATACTGCTCGAGCGGATAGTCCTTCATGTAGCCGGACCCGCCGAGGACGCTGATCGCCTCGTAGGTTACGCGATTGCACATCTCGCTATTCCAATATTTAGCCATCGGCGTGAGGAGCGCCGCCAGCCGCTTGTACTTCTTCTGCTCCTTGTTCATCTCGGACTTCTTCGCCGGGTCGGCCTGGCGGGCCATCGCTTCCTCCAGGCCATACTCGTAGTCGGCGGAGAGGGTCGCCTCGTAGAGAAGCGCGCGGCCGGCCTGGACCGCCATCTTCATCTCCGCCAGGAGGTCCGCGACCGCCGGGAACCGGTCGATCGGGCGGCCGAACTGCTGCCGCGTGGCCGCATAGTTCCGCGCCTCGCGGAACGCCGCCTCCGCCAGGCCAAGGCTCTGGGCCGAGATGCCGATGCGGGCCCCGTTCATGAGCGCCATGACGTAGGTCACGAGGCCGCGCCGCCGCTCGCCCACCAGCTCGCACGGCGCGTCGTTGAACTGCATCTCGCACGTCGGCGACCCGTGGATGCCCATCTTTTCCTCGGTCCGCCGGATGCGGATGAACTCGTTCCGCTCCGCCAGGAAGAGGCTCAGGCCCATGCCGCCCGTCTCGTCGGTCTCGCTCCGCGCCAGCACGAGGAGGATCTCGCCGCACCCGTTCGTGATGAAACGCTTGACGCCGCTTAAGCGCCACTGCCCCGAGGCGTCCTGGTACGCGCGAAGCTGGACGTTCTGGAGGTCGCTGCCCGCGTCGGGCTCCGTCAGGACCATCGCCCCGGTCACTTCGCCGCGCGCGAACCGCGGAAGCGTCGCCTGCTTCTGCTCCTCCGAGCCGAACATGTTGATCGTCTCGGCGATGCCCTGGAGGCCGAAGATGTTCATGAGGCTGGCGTCGGCGCGGCTCACCATCTCGGTGGCGATGGCGTAGACGATGCCGGGCACATTGAGTCCGCCGAACCGGCGCGGCAACGTGAAGCCCATGAGGTCGGCCTGGGAAAACGCCCGCAGGGCCTTCTCGATCCCCGGGGCGTACTTGACGCGGCCCGCGTCCGGGTCGAGGTGCGAGCCGATCGTGTCGATCTCCGGCGAGGTCGGCGCGACGACGTCGCCCGCGATCTCGCCCACGAGGGCCAGCGCCCGCCGGTAACTGTCGATGGCGTCGGCCTCGTCGGTCGGCGCGTAGTCGAACCGGCCCGCGTCCTCGAAGTCGCCTTCGCGGAACCGCACGAGCGGCCCGATCTGGAGCATGTGGTCCAGGTGGAACTGTATGTCGGCATTGTCAGAGTAGAAGTTCGCCACGGTCACACCCGCTTCTTAATGGCGTCGATCATCATCGGAATGACGCGGTTCAGGTCGCCCACGATGCCGTAATGCGCCACCCCGAAGATCGGCGCGTTCGGATCGGTGTTGATGGCCACGATCTTCTTGGCCTCGCTCATGCCGGCCCGGTGCTGGACGGCCCCGCTGATGCCGACGGCGACGTACAGGGCCGGCCGGACCGTCACGCCGGTCTGGCCGACCTGGTGGTCCTTGTGGATCCAGCCGGAGTCGACGGCCGCGCGGCTCGCGCCGACCGCCCCGCCCATCGCGTTGGCGAGGTCCCAGAGGAGCCGGAAATTCTCTTTGCTGCCGACGCCCGCGCCGCCGGCCACGATGGTGCGCGACCCCTTGAGGTTCACGCGCTTCTCGGCATGGACGCTCTCCAGGACGTTCAGGACGGCGTCCTCGGCCGTGAGTTCCGGCCGCATGAGGACGATCTCGCCGCGGCGCGACGTGTCCGGCTCGAGCATCGGCATGACGCCTTCGCGGACGGTGGCCATCTGCGGCCAGCGTTCCGGATTGACGATCGTCGCGATGATGTTGCCGCCGAACGCCGGCCGGATCTGATACAGAAGCTTCTCATATTTATGGTTCGACCCCGGCTCGGTGTGCTCGCCGATGTCGAGGTCGGTGCAGTCGGCCGTCAGGCCCGCCCTGAGGGCGCTGGCCACGCGCGGCGCGAGGTCGCGCCCGACGGGCGTCGCGCCAAAGAGGACGATCTGCGGCCGATGCTGCGCGAGGAGGCCGATGACCACCTTCGCGAACGGCTGCGTCTGGTAATGGGCCAGCAGCTCATGCTCGGCCGCCAGGACGCGGTCCGCGCCGTACTGGACGAGCTTCTTCGCGTGGGCGTCGACCTTCGCGCCCATCACGACGGCCGTGAGGTGCACGCCCAGCTCGGTGGCCAGCTTGCGGCCCTTCGAGAGGAGCTCCAGGCCGACGTCGTGCAGCTCGCCGTCGTTCTGCTCCGCGACGACCCAGACGTCGCCTTGTCGATTCGCTTCGATCATGGTTTTAACCTATCGTGTGATCTTCAATCAACTCATGCACCATCGTTGCAATAGCATCCCCGGTCGCCTCGATCTTCTTGAAGCCGCTCCCCTTGAGGATCACGGACTGGATGCGCTTCACCTTGGTGGGGCTGCCGTCGCGCCCGCACCAGGCGAGGTCGGCCTGGATGTCGTCGAGGGTCCACTGCTTGATGAGGAAGCCCCTCGCCTGGAGGGCCGCGGCTCGCTTCTCGACCTCGGCCTTTTGTGCCTCGGGCGTTGCCGCCGGCATCTCGGCCGCCACGGCCTGGGCGATCTCGGCCCGGCACCGGGCGCGCTTCACGGCCATGATCCGCTTGGCCGACGCCGGCCGCGGGTGCGGCCCGCCGTCGGTCACCGTCACGAGGCACGGCAGCGGGCCTTCGACGCGCTCCCACCCGGCGCCGGTGTTGCGCTTGGCGCGAAGGCGGCGGCCGGCCACTTCCTCGACGGACTCGACATAGGTGATCTGCGGCCACCCGAGCTTCTCGGCGGTCTGCGGCGGGACCTGGGCGGTGTCGCCGTCGATCGCCTGGCGCCCGCACAGCACGAGGTCGACGGGCGTCTGCCTGGCGACGGTCCGGATCGCGCACGACAGGATGTAGCTCGTCGCGAGCGTGTCGCTGGCGGCCGCGCGGCGATCCGTCAGGAGGATTGCGTCGTCGGCCCCGCGCTCCAGGCTGTCGCGGAGCACCTCGCAGGCTTGCGGCGGCCCCATGCTGATGACCGTGACGCGCCCGCCGTAGCGGTCCCTGAGCTCCAGGGCCAGCTCCAGGGCGTGGAGGTCCTCCGGGTTGAAGATCGCCGGGAGGGCCGCCCGGTTGACGGTCCCGTCCTCGCGCATCGCCTCGCCGGTGATGCGTTTGGTATCGGGCACCTGTTTGACGAGCACAACCAGATGGTATGCCATGAGTGACGCTTTCCCGCTCTCTTAGGCCACGAGGACTGAAAGTAAGAAGGTGCGATACGTTACCGAGCCGGCCGCGGATGGTCAAGCGCAAAGGCGGCCAAAGGCGGTTCAAGGTTCAAGGTTCAAAGTTCAAAGTGAACGGCCACTGCCACGTCACGGCACGCTGGCTTCATGCCGTTGACCTTGAACCTTGAACCTTGAACTTTGAACCGCTTTTGCTTTACCACTTCTTCCACCGCCACACGAACCCGACGGCCCCGATGGAGACGATCGCCATCGCCATGATGATCCAGAACGAGACGGGGCCCTGCTCCATGCCGAACGGCATGGGCACGTTCATCGAAAACGCGCTGATCACCAGCGTCGGCAGCATGATGGCGATCATGACGAGCGTCAGGGCCTTCATCAGCACGTTCAGGTTATTCGAGACGACCGACGCCCGGGCGTCCATCAGGCTCGAGAGGACCTGTGAGTAGGTCTGCGCCAGCTCGAAGCACTGGGCGTTCTCGATCAGGATGTCGTCGAGGAACTCGACCTGCTCCGGCGTGAACCCCAGCCGCGCGGCGCTGCTCCGGAGCTTCTCGATCACCTTGCCGTTGGACGTGATGGCGTTGAGGTAATAGACGAGGCTCTTCTCCAGGGTAAACATGTTCAACAGATGCTTGTTGGACATGGCCGTGTTGACTTCCTTCTCGAGCGATTCCGACAGCATGCTGATGCCGCGCAGGTGCTCCTCGAAATGGAAGATCGCGCGGTAGAAGATCCGCAGGACGACGTCGAGCACGGATTGGATCTTCGAGAACGGCCGTCCCTCGAAGAGCGGCTGGTCCTCGTTCATGACGACCACCAGCACGTCCTTGAAGATGAAGAGGCCCGCGGACGAGACCTTGAAGAGGTAGTGGTCCTCGGACGAGTAATTCTTCGGCCGCTTGAGAATGAGGGCCGCGTGCTCCGGCTCGAACTCGATGCGGCCCAGTTCGTCCGGATCGAGCGACGAGGCCAGCGTGTGCTCGTCGATCTTCAGGTCCTCGACGAGGTGCTTCCGCTCGTCCGCGCCCGGCGCGATGTAGATCTCGATGCAGGGGCCGCCCGTGCCGCCCTCCTGCAACCGGCCTTCGCTGATGCACATTCGATTAAGCATGCGGCCTCTCTCCCGCGGCGGCCCACGGGCGGTTACGGTGGACTCCCAACGGCGGTTCAAGGTTCAAAGTTCAAGGTTCAAGGTCCAAAGTCAACAACACAAGGCCGCGCGCCGCCGCATGGCAGTGGGCGCTCACCTTGAACTTTGAACTTTGAACCTTGAACCTTAAACCGCCTTTATGCTCCCGTCCCCCGGCAGCCGCCCTATGGCGACCGGCAGCCGCTCCTCGTCCCGGATCGGGTCGATGTACTTGCGGCGGTACCGCTCGGACTGCATGCGGCAACAATGGCGGTGAACGGCATATTCCGGGTGGGCGGCCATGCGGCGCCAGATCGTCTCGAGCGAGTCCTCGCGGATGTTGCCGAACGTGATCGGGTTGAAGTCGCACGGGTTGATGTCGCCGAAGCAAGTCATGTAGAATTGGGCGAATCCGCCGAAACAGCCGCCGCCGTCGTAGGCGTTCGCCTTCGCCTGGGCCGTGATCCCCATCGGAAACTCGTCCCCGTTGAACTTGTCGGCCAGGGCCCGCACGCGCTTGATGTCCTTGCGCCCCATGCGGACCTCCGGGCGCGTGAGGAACTTGCCCGTCGGCACGCAGTCGAAGACCGTCACTTCCTGGAACCCCTCCTCCTTCGCGATGTTGAGGAGGTGCTCGAGGGCCCCCGACGTGACCGTCTCGTGGCTGCCATAGGTCGAGATGCCCGTGAGGATGCCGGCCTCCCGCGCCCGGCGCGCGCCTTCGAACGCCTTCTTGAACGCACCGCTCATGCGGCGCAGGGCGTCGTGCTCCTCGGCCTTGTCGGCGTCGATCGAGACGTTCAGGCTCCCCAGGCCCGCCTTGGCCAGCCGCTCGACGTTTTCCTGCGAGAGGAGCACGCCGCTCGTGAAGATCATGACGTGGGCCAGGTTCTTATCGACATGGGCGATGAGGTCGTACAGGTCCTCGCGGACCATCGGCTCGCCGCCCGTGAAGATCATCGTGCAGACGCCCAGGGCCAGGGACTGGTCGACCACGCGCTTCAGTTCGTCGGTCGAGAGTTCCTTGCCCCCCGTGTGGACGAAGCGGTCGGCCGAGCAATGGACGCACCGGCACGGGCAGCGCGGCGTCACGGAAAGGGTGCTCGTGGCCGGGAAGATGATCTTCTCGGCCATCGTGCGGAGTTTCCGCTCGAACGGCCGCAGGGCCGCCGGGCTCGGCATCGGCGGGTTATAGAGATTGTAGAAATTCTTTCCGTTCTTCTCGGCGATGATCTTCAAGCGGTTGATGACCACGAGGAACGCGTCGACCTGCGTCTGGAACTTCGCCTTCATCGGCCCCGAGAGTTCGCAGGCGATCTTTTTCTCGGGCGTCCGCCACGTCCGCAGGGCGAGGACCGGCACGCCGAGCGGCCCGGTGACCTTCGTATGGACGACGCCGTTCGGGTCCTCGCTGGACTGGACGCGCACCTGCTTCAGCATCGCCTGGCTGAAACCGCCTGTCAGACTGCTCATATCGTTCCCTCGAACTTAAATGCCTAATTCCTAATGACTAATGCCTAATGAAAAGGCAAACGTCAAAAAGCAATCTTCAATCGCGCGGATGCGTCAGTGTGCGCCGGCACGGTTCCGCGGCCCGCCTTTGTTGCCGTTTAGGCATTGCCGTTTGATTAGGCATTAGTCATTAGACATTAGGCATTGCTTTTCATGCCCCCCGCATGAACGGCCCTCAGAACCTCCTCCGCCACCTCCACCGCCTGGGCCCCTTCCCTGGCCGAGACCGCCACCGGCGCCTCGCCGCGCATGGCCGCCAGAAAACTCGCGAGCTGGTCCTTCAGGGCGTCGCGCGTACCGTCCACCGCCACCGACTCGACCGCGACAAGCTCCTCCATCGGCGGCGGAGTCCTCGCGTCCCGGTTCTTCGCGTACTCCGCCAAGCCCGGCTTGGCCGTCACCGCCTCGACCTTGCGCGCGGCATAGTCCAGCTTCAGGTACAGGCCGTCGGCGAAGAGGCGGATCACGCGCTGGCGCGTGCGGCTCATGCGGGTCGCCGTCAGCGTGGCCACGCACCCGTTCGGGAACGCCAGCCGCGCATTCGCAAAGTCTTCGTCGGGGCCCATGACGATACCGCCGACGGCGTCGACCTGCGAGGGCATCCCGCCCGCCCAATGGAGGACGAGGTCCAGCCCATGGATCATCAGGTCCATCACGACGCCGACGTCGGCCCCGCGGAAGCTGAACGGCGCGGCCCACTCGACCTCTATATATCGAGGCGCGAGGTCCCGCCCGGCGACCGCCTGGCTCACGGGATCGAAGCGGAGGATGTGGCCGGCCTGGGCCACCGCCCCCGACTTCTCGGCTGCGGCCACGATCTCCCGGGCTTCGGCGCTCGTCGCGGCGATCGGCTTCTCGATGAGGACCGACACCTTCCGCGCCAGGAGCGGCAGGGCCAGGTCGCGATGCGCCTTCGTGGTGGCCGCAATGACCGCCCCGTCGATCTCGCCGGCCAGCCGCTCCAAGTCTTCCACGACCGGGGCGCCGTACTCGGCGGCCACGTGGGCCGCGCGGGCCCGGTCGATGTCGAACACGCCCGCCAGGACCGCATCGTCGCGCGCCGCCACCGCCCGGGCATGGTAGTGGCCCATGTGCCCGGCGCCGAGGACGGCTATCTTGAGTTTCCTGGCCATATGTACCGCTTTCAGCCCGTTCTCGCTCCCAAGCCCGCACGCAGCGGTCCGGCCACGAATGACGAATTCCGAAATCCGAAACCCGAATCAAACACCAAATCCGAAATCCGAGGGAAGGTACGGCCAGCGCGCGACCCACCGGGCCGTCCTTCGGGTTTGCCGTTTGCTGTTTGCCGTTTGATTCGGGTTTCGGGTTTCGGATTTCGGATTTCCCGCGGATTCGCGGCCGGATTTCCCGCGTTCACGCGGGCGGCATCTTGCGCAGCGACTCGCGGTACCGCCCGTGCTTGCCGTCGGCGCTGCGGCGGAGGAACTCGCACAGGTACCGGACCTCCTCGGCCCATCCGTCTTCGCGGCCCATCTCTTCGAGGACTTCGCCGCGCGGCCGGCCGTAGCGGTAAATCCGCCGGTAGGCCCGCTCGATGGACTCGGCCACCTGGTCCGTCAGCCCGGACCGCCGCAGGCCGACGATGTTGACGCCGCGCACGCGGCTCGGGTGGCCCTCGACGATCATGAACGGCGGGACGTCCTGCACGATCCGCGACAGGCCGCCGATGTACGCCAGTTTTCCGACCGTGGTGAACGGATGCAGGGCCGCGCCGCCGTTGATGTTGGCGCCCGCCTCGATCCGCGCGTGGCCGCCGATCAGCACGTTGTTGCCGAAGATGACGTTGTCCTCGAGCGTCGAATCGTGGGCCACGTGGCTGCACGCCATCAGGTAGCACCGGTTGCCGACGCGGGTGACCCCTTCGTCCTTCTGCGTGCCGCGGTGGACGGTGACGCACTCGCGGAAGGTGTTCTCGTCGCCGATGACGGTCCGGGTCTCTTCGTTGTGATACGTCAGGTCCTGGGGCGGCGCGCCGATGCAGGCGTGCGGGAAGAACGTGTTGCGGCAGCCGACGGCCGTGCGGCCGGCGAGGACGACGCCGGCGTGGAGGACCGTGCCGGCGCCGATCGTCACGTCCGGGCCGACGAAGCAGAACGGCCCGACCTCGGCGTCCGGGGCCACTTCCGCCTTCTTATCAACATAAGCCTGGGGGCTGATTGCCATGGGAAACGCTCACTGCTCCTCTTGTTGGGCCGGCACCAGCATGAACCGGATCCGGGCCTCGGCGGCCAGCTCGTCGCCGACCCACGCCCGGGCGTTGACTTCGGCGGTGCGGACCTTGAACCGGACGACTTCCGCCTCCAGGCGCAACTGGTCGCCGGGGCGGACGGTCTTCCTCAGCTTCACGCGGTCCAGGCTCAGGAGGACCGCCACCTGGTCCGCCTGCTTCACCCGCTTCAGCAGGAGCACGCCCGAGAGCTGCGCCATCGCCTCGACCACCAGGACGCCCGGCATGATCGGCGTCCCCGGATAGTGCCCCACGAAAAAATGCTCGTTAATGGATACGTTCTTGATGCCGACGGCCCGGACGTCCTCTTCCAGTTCGACCACGCGGTCCACGAGCAGGAACGGGTACCGGTGCGGCAGGACGGACATGATCTGGGTGATGTCCATGCGCGGCTGGACCGTGCCGCCGACCGTCGCCGTGCCGCGCGTCACCTGCTCCTTCAAGCGCCGGATCAGGCGGTGGTTGAGCGCGTGGCCGCTCCGCATCGCCACGATGTGCCCGCGAAGGTCATAGTTCAGCAGGAACAGGTCGCCCACCAGGTCCAGCATCTTGTGCCGCACGGGCTCGTCGGGGAACCGCAGCGTATTGTTGATCGGCCCGTCCTGCCCATACACAAGCAGATCTTCATAGGTCGCCTGCGGCCCGTAGCCGCGCGATCGCAGTTCGGCCACTTCCGACTCGAGGATGAACGTGCGGCTGGCGGCCAGCTCCGAGACGAACGACTCCGGGCTCAGCCGCAGGTGGAAGACCTGGGGCGGAATGACCGCCTCCGGGCCGTAGTCCAGGTGATACGTCAGCGTGAGGTCGTCTTTGGAGCTCGGCAGCGCCGCGATGACGGCCCCCTCGTCCTGGAGCGTCACGGGCTCGGTCACCGTCAGCGTGGCCCGCTGGGCCTCCTGCTCGACGATGCCCGCCTGGCGGAGGAGCCGGACGTAATCGGCGGCCGACCCGTCGCAGGCCGGAAGCTCCGGCGCGTTGAGTTCGACATGAATGTTGTCAATCGCGAGGCCGGCGAGCGACGCCAGCAGGTGCTCGGCCGTCTCGACGCACACCTCCGCGTTCGCCAGCGTGGTCCGCTGGAACCGCCGCGCCACGAACTGGATCGTCCCGGGAACGCGCGCCTTCGGGCCCAGGTCCACGCGCGTGAACACGAGGCCCGTGTTGGGCGGCGCCGGCCTCAGGGTGACCCGCACCGGCTGCCCGGTGAAGAGGCCGTGGCCCTCGATCTCGGCTTCGCGTGCGATGGTCCGCTGCTGGCGATTCACGCCGTATCCTTCTTAGGTAACTTCCTCAGCGCCGCCTGCCGGGTGCCATGCTTTCGCGCCTTTGCGAAAGCATGTCTCTCGAACGCTCTACACCCATGCTTTCGCAACGGCGCGAAAGCATGGCACCCGCGATTCAAGCCTTATCCTTCTTCAGTATCTTCCTCAGCGCCGCCTGCCGCCGAAGCTCCTCACGGTGCGGACCGGCCGGATATCCGCTCACTTCCGCGCCCGGCGGCACGTCCTTCGTGACGCCGGCCTTGGCGGCGATCCGGGCCCCGTCGCCGACCACCAGGTGCCCGTCGATGGCCGCCTGGCCGCCGATGACGCACCCGCGGCCGATCCGCGCCGACCCGGCGATCGCCACCTGGCTCACGATGACCGTCCCGGCGCCGATCTCGACATTATGGGCAATCTGCACCAGGTTGTCGACCTTCACTTTCGGGCCGATCCGCGTCGCGCCGAACCGGGCCCGGTCCACCGTCACGCAGGCGCCGAGCTCGACGTCGTCGCCGATCTCGACCGTCCCGAGTTGCGGAATCTTCTCCGGCCCCGTCTTCGCGGGCAGGTAGCCGAAACCGTCCGCCCCGACGACCGACCCGGCATGGACGATCACGCGGTTGCCCAGGCGGACCCGCTCGCGGATGACGACGCCCGAATGCACGTCGCAGTCGGCGCCGATCACGGCCTCGTCGGCCACCACCGCCCCGGCCCGGATTCGCGTCCGGTCGCCGATGCGGACGCGCTCGCCGACGACGGCGCACGCGCCCACGTGGACGCCCTGCCCCAGCGTGGCCGACTTCGCCACGACCGCCGCCGGATGGATCCCCGCCGCGGGCAGCGGAAGCGGCGGCAGGAGCGCCTCGGCGATCCGCACCATCGCGCGGTTCGGATCGGCCACGCGGAGGACGGCCTTCAGGGCCGGATCGCCCTTCCAGTCCTCCGGCACGACCAGGCACGCCGCCTTCGACGCCGCCGCCGTGGCCGCATACTTCCCCAGGGCCACAAACGCCACGTCCTCGGGGCCGGCATCGGCCAGGGAAGCCACGCCAACGACCTCCCGCCCGGGGTTGCCTTCGAGGCGACCGCCGACCAGCTCCGCCAATTCCCCGAGCGTTCGAGTCACGGGAACTCCCTGCCCCGCGCCGACGCGCGGCGGGTCTCCCGACCTGCCGCGTCCCTCAGCACGAACAGGCCGCGATTATAGCCTCCGAGGGCCGAAAAGCAAGTTGCGGCGTCGGCGCGGGTTGACGCCGCGCCGGCGCCTTGGCATGATGGCGGCCATGGCCCTCAAACTCGTCATCTTCGACATGGACGGCACGCTGCTCGTCCAGGCCCTGGATTTCGACGCCATCCGGCAGGCCATGGGCATCCCCGGCCCCACCCCGATTCTGGAAGCGATGAACGCCATGCGCGAGCCGGACCGCGCGCGGCTCTTTGCGATCCTCGACCGGTTCGAGGCCGAGGCGGCCGCCCGGTCCGAACTCATGCCGGGGGCGCGGGAGATTCTCGCCTGGCTCCGCCGGCGCGGCATTCCGAGCGCCGTCCTCACCCGCAACAGCCGCCTCAGCGTCGACGCAGCGGTCCGGCGGCACCGCCTCGCCTTCGACGCGGTCGTCACCCGCGAGGAACACGCCCCCAAGCCCTGCCCCGACGGGGTCCATCACCTCATGGCCCTGTTCGACGCGGGCGCGGCCGAGACGGTCGTCGTGGGGGATTACCGGTACGACATCGAGGCCGGCCGCGCGGCCGGTGTGAGGACCATCGCCCTCCTCGCCCAGCCGAAGCCCTGGGCCGCCGAAGCGACGTGGGTCGCTGGCACGCTGGAGGAGGTGCGAACGATCCTTGCAAGGCTGGCCGAGGAGCCGTAGCGCGTAGATTGGGTGCCTTTGACGTTCGTAGGGGCGGCCCTATGTGGCCGCCCGGCCGTTGACGTGCCTTCGTAGGGTCATGGCATGACCGGCCTTTGACGTTGTTGTTGGTTCAGCCCCGGCGGGGCGCCTGCGCTGTAGCCACGCGGCGCAAGCCCGTGGTAGGTCTGGCCCGCGTCCCCATTCTTTTCTTTGCCGTTGCCGTGGAGCCCCATCGGGGCGATTGTCCGTCGGTTCAGTCGCCCCGCTGGGGCTCTGGATGAAAAAGGAAGAACCTGGAATGTGGGCCCAGGAGGACCACGGGTTTCACCCGTGGCTAAAGTCCTTCGTGCCTTCGGCACTCTCAAGGAAATGATGATCGCGATAACAGCATGAAAGCACACCTGCCGGGGCACGCCCCGGCCTACTTGTTCGAGATGGCGTACAGGTTGTTGTACGTACCGATATAGATCGTGCCGTTGGCCGCCGTGGGCGTGCCGGAGATCGGGCCGTCGAGCTTGACGGTGGCGAGGACCTTCTTCTCCTTCTCGGCCGCCAGGATCGTGACGGTGCCGTTTCGGTTGGCGGCGTAGACCTTGCCGTCGGCCACCAGGGTCGAGCCCCAGAATTCGCCGCGCGCGTCGTGGGTCCAGAAGGGCCGGCCGGTCTCGGCGTCGACGCAGTGGATGAGGCCGCCGCAGTCGGTGATAAAGACCATTCCATTATAGATACTTGGCGTCGAGCAGCAGTGGGTCTTCACGGGATAGGACCAGACTTCGGCGGTCTTCGTGACGTCGCCGGTCTTCGTGGCGTCGATGCACTTCAGCCACGCCTGGGTCTTCCCCCACCAGACGTCGCCGCCGGCGGCCACGTAGACGCGGTTCTTGTAGAAGACCGGCATGCCCTTGATGTTCGACGGGCTCTCTTTCCGGTTGCCCATATACTTATGCGTCTCCTCGTGGGGCGCGGTCGGGTCGCAGTCGAACCGCCAGACTTCCTTGAGCGTCTCGACCTTCCCCTCGGGCGGCGCGGCCGCCAGGGCCTCGAAGGCGTAGACGATGCCGTCGGGGCCGCCGAAGAAGAGGAGCTTCCGGCCGCCGACCTCGCCGAGCGCGGGCGACGACCACGTGCAATGGACGATGCGGTCGCCGAGCCTGAGGTCGTCGCGCGCGAGGTACCGGCCGGTCGCCTTCTCGATCGCTACGAGCAGTGGCGCGTCGGGCGCCCGGATGCGGCGATGCGTGTTGTCGACGCCGTTGCCCGTGTTCAGGTAGAGGATCGGCCCGTCGATGAGGATCGACGAGTGGGCCGCATCGTGGGTCCAGATGCCCGTGCCCTTCACGAGGTCGAACATCCAGAGGATGTCGGCGTCCTGCTTCTGGACCTCCATCGGCGGGGCGTCCTTCGGGGCCATGTGCCGGCCCTCCTCCATGAACGGCCCCTGGTTGCCGTTGGCCATGCCGAAGAGGTTGAGGCACATGACCTCGGCGCGGTTGCTGGGAATATAGACGCGGTCGCCCTCGACGCTGGCGGGCGAACACATGCCGCCCGACGGCCAGTCGAGGTAGATGTCGCCCTCGATCTTCGGGACGATGAGCTGCCAGAGGAACGAGCCGTCCTTCTCGTCGAAGCACATGAGGACGCCGCGGTCGCCCTGGTGCCGCGGGTCGCGCGGGGAGCCGTTATTCGTGCCGATGAGGACCCGGCCGCCCGCGACGATCGGCGAAGCGTGCGTCTCCGTGCCGAGCTTGGCGACCCACTTGACGTTCTTGCCCGTGGCGGGGTCGAAGGTGTCGGGCAGGTTCTTCTCGGCGGAGACCATGTTCCGCGTGAACCGCTCGCCCCATTGGGGCTGGTCGGCGGCGAAGGATGAGGCGGCAGCAACCGCCAGGAGTCCGGCAGCCAAGGCCAGGATAGGCACGATCGCGGGTGTCTTCATGCACAACCTTAACCGCCGCGGGCTGCCGGAAGGCCGGTGATTTCGCCGCGTCAGCAGACAGCCCGGCCTGGCCGATGGAACTGAACGAGCAGCGTATGGGCGGCTGTGTTGTGCGTATCGGCGCACCCGAAGCGGACGCGAAGGAACCGGTCGATCGGGACAATCCGGACCCTGGCCCCCTGCCGCCGCAGGAACGACGCCGTCGCAGGGGTGCTCAGCGTGTTGAGATGGTACGCCTCGACGCGACGCATAATGTGCCGCGCGCCCGGGTGCATCCGGAAGAAGCCCAGGGCCGCGGCCTTCCGCGTCACGCGGCCAAGCTCCGCCAAGGCCTGCTCCATCGCGGCGACCGACAGATGCTCGAACAGGTCATGCACGAAACAGAGATCGAAGGACTTGTCCGGAAAGGGGAGCTCCAGGGCGTTGGCCACGGAGAATCGGGCCGCGGGGAACATCGCGGCGGCGTTGCGTACATTGGCTTCGCACAGGTCGATGCCCGTGTAATCCAGGTGCCGCGCGATCCCGTACGCATCGAGGAATCGGAAATCGTTGGCCGATCCGCACGCGATCTCGAGCACCGACACGGGCGGCGCCGACTCCGCGGCCAGAGCTTGCCGCCATAGCCGCTGGAACGTCGAGAGCGGCCCGACCGGCAGCCGGGCCTCGTTCCCTTCGGCGGGCGGCCACAGGAGCGCGTCGCCCAGGAAGTCGGGCACGGCCGCGCCGTCGACTTCGCGCGGCAAGCGGGCGAACGTCTCCCGCACGTAGGCCGGGATGGGCCGGCCCTCGGCGGAGTCGGCCCCGTCGAGAAGGGCCATGTGCAGGGCTGGCAGCCGCGCGGCCGCCTCCGGCCTCTTGGCCTCCGCCAGGAGCCAGTTCATCGCCACGGCAAAGCGAAGCTCCTCGTCCATTAGCGGGCCGAACCGGCCGGGGAGCAGGCGGCCGATCAGAAAGTGCCGCGCGAGGATGCTTTGAACGTTCAGGCGCGGATCCTCGACGTCCCGGACCAGGTAGTCGCGGAGCATGGCCGGCTCGTGCCGCATCCACGACCGGATGAGGCGCTGCGTCTCGCTGGCGAACCGACCGGCTTTGCGTGGCATGCGGCCTCCGGGCGGGCGAGGCCCACTCGGCCCGAGGACCGCGCCTCCCGAAGGTACTCGCGCGCCGCGGCGGATTCACGCGGCCGGAGCCGGGTCGCGCGCTTAAGGCAGTCATTGGGGCTGGCCGCGCCACACTGGGTGCCACAGCCACGCGCCCCGCAAGCGGGGCGGCTAACGAGGCGGCGCCGTTGCCGTTGACTGTCGCCTTGCGGCAACCCGCTCGCCGTTGGCTCGCGGCTAAAAGGCGGCATGAGCTTGCTCATCAGGCCCGCGCCAACTATAATCGCCGCACCCCTATTACGAAAGGATCGCCGTCATGGCTAGAGCCAATCCGATTCGGCTGGGCATTGTGGGACTGGGACGCGCGGGCGTCGCGATGCACCTGCCGGAACTCAAGGGCCGCGAGGACAAGTTCCAGGTCGTGGCCGTATGCGACCTCGCGCCGGAGCGGCGCGAGGCCGTCGCCCGCGAGTACGGCTGCAAGGCCTACGCGCGGATCGAGGACCTGCTGGCCGACCCGAACGTCGAGATGGCCGACATCGCCACGCGGTCCTGCGACCATTTCGATCACGCGATGATGGCCCTCAAGTCCGGGAAGCACGTCAACCACGAGAAGCCGATCACGGTCACCTACGCCCAGGCCAAGAAGCTCCAGGCCCAGGCGAAGCGGTCGAAAGGCACGCTTTACATTCGCCACAACGCGCGGTTCGAGCCGGCGTTCATGCACGTCCGCGAACTCGTCGCGTCGGGCCTCCTCGGCGACGTCTACCAGGTGCGCCTGTGCCGCCCGCAGTTCATGCGGCGGAACGACTGGCAGACCCTGAAGAAGTTCGGCGGAGGCCTGGTCCTCAACTGGGGCCCGCACCTCATGGACCACGCCCTGGAGTTCCTCGAGTCGCCCGTCGAGAGCCTGTGGAGCGACGTCCGGCGGGTCGCCGCCGTCGGCGACGCCGAGGACCATTTCAAGATCATCCTGCGCGGCCGGAACGACCGCCTCGTCGACATCGAGGTCTCCGGCGGCGCGGCCACGCGGAGCCCCGAGTACACGATCTGGGGTACCCGGGGCGGCCTCACGTGCCAGGACACGACGATCACCCTCCGGTACCTCGACCCGAAGGCGAAGCTCGGCCCCCGCAAGCCCGACCCGGGCAACCCCGCCCAGAACTGGGCCGCCACCGAGACGCTCCCGTGGATCGAGGAGACGGTGCCGGTCAAGTATGAACAGAAGTTCATCATCTGGGACAAGCTCTACGACGCCGTCCGGAAGGGCAAGCCGTACCCGATCGCCCTTGAGCGGGCGGTCGACGTGATGAAATACCTGGAGCTGGCGAAGAAGGGGACGCCGTTCGCGCAGTAGGTTTTCTTACTTAGAGTCTTTCCGAAGAACCGGCCACTTGCAGGCATGCCGGGTGCCACGGGTTGCTTGCAACCCGTGTCCTCCTGCGGCACGGCGTGCAAGCAAGCCGTGGCACCCGTTGCCGGAGCCCGCAGACGTATGATGCTCCCCCTCGCCAACATCATGGCCCGCAAGGTCCGCACGACGATCAGCGTGCTGGCGGTCGCCGTCGGGGTTGCGCTCTTTCTCATCCTTATCGGCCTGACGAGCATGCTCCACGAGATCGCCGACCGGACCGCCAGCGTCGACGCCCACATGATCGTCTGGCCCGCCTCCGACCAGGTCCTCATGTCGCCCGGCCTGCCCGCCGAGAAGGCCCGGACGAAGCTCGAGGCGATCCCCGATGTCGAACGGGCCATCCCGGTCCTCACGAACCCGCTGAAGGTCGCCGGCCGCACCCAGAACGTCTACGGCATCCGCCCGGAGGACTGGCGCTACTTCGCGAAGCCCGGCACGATGATCGAAGGCCGGCCCGTCGAGAGCGGCGCGGAGATGGTCGTCGACACGCGCCTGGCCGCCGCGGGGCACCTCGCGCTCGGCCAGGCGGTCGAGTGCTGGGGCCGCCCGTTCACCATCGTCGGCATCGCCCGAGAAGGCGTCGCCGGGCGAGTCTTCATGCCCTTCGACACGGTCAACGACGTGCTCCAGTACGGCTCGCCGCGCGCGTCGTTCTTCTACCTGCGCGTCCGCGGGCCGGCGGCCGTCGCGGCGGTGCGCGAAGCCGTGACCGCCCAGGGCCTCAAGCCGATCTCGTTCGACGAGTTCTACCAGATGCTCTCGTCGAACCTCGGCGACATGAACCTCGTGATCGGCGCGGTCGTCTTCGTCGCGGGCTTCGTGTGTTTCCTCGTGATCCTCCTGACCGTATATACAATGGTCATCGAACGGACGCGAGAGATCGGCATCCTGCGCGGCATCGGTGCGTCGCGGGCCCAGGTGTTCGGCCTGATCCTCGCGGAGGCGGGCCTCATCTGCCTCGGCGGCATCGTCGTCGGATTTCTGCTGACGTGGGGCGGGCGGACGATGATCCTGCGGTTCCAGCCGCTCTGGACCGTCGACATCCCCGCGATCCGGTTCCTGTACGCGGCCCTGCTGGCGGCCGCCGGAACGTTCCTCGGCGCCCTGCACCCGGCGCTTCGTGCGGCACGGCAGGATCCGGTGGAGTGCCTCAGGTATGAATAGCCCTGTGGAAACGATCCTCGAAACCCGCGGCCTTACGAAGGTCTACCGCACCGGCGGCGTGGCGACGCCGGCCCTGCGCGGCGTGGACCTGGCCATCGCGCGCGGCGAGTTCGTCGCCATCATGGGGCCGAGCGGGTGCGGCAAGAGCACGCTCCTCTACCTGGCGGGCCTCCTGGACACGCCGACCGAGGGCACGGTGATCGTCGCCGGAACGCGGGCCGAGCACGCCTCCGATGCCGCGCGCACGCGCCTCCGACGCCGCCACATCGGCTACGTCTTCCAGCGGTTCAACCTGTTGCCGACCCTGACGGCCGAGGACAACGTCGCGCTGGCCCTGCGCCTGCGGGGCCTGCCGGTCGGCGCGCGGCCACGGGAGATGCTCTCGGCGGTCGGCCTCGAAGAGAAACGCCGGCGCCGGCCGAACCAGCTCAGCGTCGGCGAGCAGCAACGCGTCGCCATCGCCCGGGCCCTCGTCACGCGGCCGGACCTCCTGCTGGCGGACGAGCCGACGGGCAACCTCGACTCCGAGACGAGCGACCTGGTGCTCGGCCTGATCGAGCGGGTCCACGGCGACCGGGGCCAGACGATCGTCCTCATCACCCACAACGAGCAGGTGGCCCGGCGCGCGAGCCGCCTCGTAAGGATGCGCGATGGCCGAATCCTCGCCGACTAACCCGCCCGCCCCCCAGGCCGACGAGATCGAACTGCGGATCCAGCGGCACGAGAAGCTCACGCTCCGCTCGTGGTTCGTCCCGTTTGCGCTGATGATCGGCGCGGCGGCGGCCGTCTATTTCCTGAGCGGCAAGGGGACGACCGCGGGCCACGCCGCGCTCCTCTTCGGCTACCTGGGGTGCGCGTGCACGTTCCTGCCGCTGCCGACCGCATGGATCGTGATGTGGATGGGCGCCCCCCTGGACGGCGGCGGGTGCGGCATCCATCCGCTCCTCGTGGCGACGATCGGCTCGCTCGGCACGGCCGTCGGCAACATGAACGACTACTACCTTCTGACATACCTGTACCGGTACAAGCCGATGCAGAAGATCCGGACCAAGGGCTGGTACAAGAAGGTGGCGGCCTGGTACAACCGGGCCCCGTTCGGGACGCTGGCGGCCGCGTCGTTCCTGCCGATCCCGATCGACTTCGTGCGGCTGCTGGCGATCAGCGAAGGGTACAGCCGCGCGAAGTTCGTGCTGGGGACGCTCGTCGGCCGATGGCCGCGGTACTTCCTGTTCGCGTTTCTGGCGGACCAGTTCAAGCTCGGGTGGCAGTGGATTCTCGGCATCGCCGGCGCTACAATCGTCCTCGGGCTGTGGAGGGGCCTGCCGCCCCTCGTGAAGAAGATCGCCGAGTGGCTGCGTGGCCGCCGCGCGGGAAAGAAGGAGGCGTAGATGAGCCCCATTCATTCTCGGGGTTTGGCCGTGGGTGTAGCCTCAGCCCCGGAGGGGCGCCTGCGCTCTAGCCACGGGCGCAAGCCCGTGGAAACGGCGGCCGCGCGATCCCCCTTTTTCCGTGTTGTGGAGCCCCGGCAGGGGCGACTGAGCCGTTCAATCGCCCCTACGGGGCTTGAAGAGAAACAAGAAGATCGTTGGGCTCGCCGCCTTCCACGGGCTTGCGCCCGTGGCTACAGAACAGGCGCCCCTCCGGGGCTGAGGCAAAGGGCGTCCCTCTTCCTCGCGGCGGGACTCCTCATAGCCTTGAGTCTCGTGCTGAATGCCGCGAGCCTTTGGGCCTCCGAGCCGCCGGAAAAGGCCGAGCCCGAGAAGCCGAAAGCCGAATCGCCTGCCAAGGCGGAATCGCCGGCGAAAACAGAACCGCCCGCCAAGGCCGAGGCCCCCGCCGAGACGCCGCTGGCGCCCGAGGTCGCGGACGCCCTCGACAAGATGGACGCCGCCGGCCGCAAGATCGAGACGGTCAAGGCCCCGTTCGACTACGAGCTCAACCAGACGCTCTACGACGACGTGCAGAAGCGCAAGGGGGAACTGGAGTTCAAGACGGCGAACCTCCTGCGATTTGAGTTCACGACGAAGCCCCAGGAGACGTTCGTCTTCGACGGCCGGATGCTCTACGACAAGAAAGACTCGACCAAGCAGCTCATCATCTGGGAGGTCCGCCTGGCGGACGAGCCGCCCGTCGAGTCGTTCGAGCTCGGCAAGACCCCCTTCCCCATGCCGTTCGGGCAGAAGAAGGAAAACGTGATCAAGCACTTCACCGTGAGCCGCGACGCCAAGGAGGAGGCCGCCGACCAGTCGAAGCGGGTGGTCCTGGTGCTCGTGCCGAAGAAGGACACCGAGCTGGCGAAGCAGTACACGAAGATCGCCCTCTGGGTCGGCGCGAAGGACTCCATCCCCAGCCGCGCCCGCCTCTGGGACACGAGCGAAAACGTGACGACCATCGACTTCCACGACATCCAGATCAATAAGGACGTCGATGCGAAGCACTTCGTGAAACCGGAAGTGCCGAGCGGGTGGGAGACGGTGATGAATGCGAAGGAAGCGAAGAAGTAGCTGCCGGCCTGGGTGCACTGCTGCCACAGCCCGGACGCTGCCATTCAGCGAAGCCGAAGGTAGTCGTCCACGGAGAACCCGGCGTCTTTCAGAATCCTGACGGCCAGGCCGCGCCCGATGTCGCAACCGGCGTGCATGGGAACGGTGACCGACACGCCGCGCCCGCCGTGCTCAAGGGTCAGGTGGCTGCCCGTCTGGCGGTCTTCGGCAAAGCCCTGGGCCTTGAGGAATTGCACGAGTTCTCGCGCCGTGACCTGGGGCATGCGGCTCATTCGGGCATCCCGACCGTCAGCTCCTCGACGTGGACCACGCGATCGTCCTGCGGGATCTCGCGCGCATGGGCCAGCAGCGAGGCCAGGTGCTGCTCGATGGCCTGGCGCATGTTGCGCCGGGCTTCCTCGATGGTGAGGCCGTTGCTGAAGCAGCCGGGGAGAGTCGGGCTATAGGCGTAGTATCCCGCGTCCTCCGGTTCCTTCTCGATGACGATCTGAAATGAGTAGAATCTCATCGCCCATCCTCCTCGGTAACCGCTCCAAGAGATTATACGACGGCCGCATCGAGGAGCAAGGAGCATGTGGGCAAGAGCTGAGGCAAAGCCACGTCAGCCCTTCAGCCCGGCTTGGATCTTCTCCGCCTGTTGCTTCAGCACACCGAAATCCGCCTTCTTCGCGGGCCAGCGGAAGCCGAGCTCGTCGCCGGGCCAGCGCGGGATCAGGTGGAAATGGACGTGCATCACGACCTGGCCGGCCGAGCGGCCGTTGTTCTCGAGGAGATTCAGGCCGTCGGCCCCGACGGCGGCCTTCACGGCGGCGGCGAGGCGCGGCACGAGCGAGCCGATGTGGCCCGCTTCGTCGGGGGGCATGTCCATCACATACGTGTAATGCCGCTTGGGGATAATGAGCGTGTGGCCGGGCGAGATCGGGTTAATGTCCATGAACGACAGGCACACGTCGTCCTCGTGGACTTTCGTGCATGGGATCTCGCCGGCGGCGATGCGGCAGAAGAGGCAGTCGGAAGACACGGGCGTTGTCCCCCAAACACAAGAATGACTAAACCCTAATGACTAATGACTAATCAAACATCAATGACTAATGACGAATAAGGGGCCGGCGCCGGCGGTTCGTCATTGCCGCTTGGCGTTTGATTAGTCATTCGGATTTCGTCATTAGTCATTCCCGCGGCTTCTTGCGGGCGCTACTTCTTCGCGCCGGCCGCGGCTTCCTTCTTGGCGCCCTTGCCCTTCTTCTCGGGCTTCGGCTTTTCCTTCTTCACGACCAGTTCCAGCCGCGCGAGCTGGGTGGCGTCGCCGACCCGCCACTTGGCGAGCTTGACGACGCGGGTGTACCCGCCCGGCCGGTCGGCGAAGCGCTTGGCGATGTCTTCCATGAGCTTCTTGGCCATGGCCTCGTTGCCGAGGCGCGACGCCACGAGGCGCCTCGCCTGCGGGGTGCCGCGCTTGGCGAGCGTGATCAGCGGCTCGACGAAGCGGCGGGCTTCCTTCGCCTTGGCGACGGTGGTCGTGATGGCCTCGTGCTCGATGAGGGCGGACGCGAGGTTGCGGAACAGGGCGGCCCGGTGGTCCTTGTGCCGCCTCAGGCCCCTGCCGATCTTGCCGTGCTGCATGTCAGGTGCTCCCTCCGCCGCCGGCTGCCACTCCCTCGAGGTCCATGCCCAGCGACAGGCCCAGGTCCGCAAGCTTGCGCTTGACTTCGCGGAGGCTGGTCTTGCCGAAGGACCGGATCGCCAGGAGGTCGTCCTCGCTGAGGCGGACGAGCTGGCCGACGGTCATAATGTTTTCGGATTCCAGGCAGTTCGACGCACGGACCGACAGCTCCAACTGGCTGATCGGCATGGCGAGCTTGCGTTCGAGTTCGGAAATGTACTCCTCGCCGCCGACGGTTTCCTCGGCGACCGGCGCCGCCTCGGCCCCCAGCTCCTCGCCGGGCTGGAAATACTCGACGAACGGATTGAGATGCTTGCGGAGGATCTTGGCGGCCTCCACGAGGGCCATCTCCGGCTTGACGGTGCCATTGGTCCAGAGCTCCAGGATGAGGCGGTCGTAGTTGGTCCGGTGGCCGACGCGCGTCGCCTCGGTCCGGTAGCGGACGCGGGTGACGGGCGAGAAGTGGGAGTCGATCGGGATGTAGCCGATCTCCTGCTCCTCGGGGGTGTTCTCTTCGGCGGTCACGTAGCCGCGCCCCTTCTCCACCCGCATCTCCAGTCGGAACTTCGCGTTCTTCGACAGGGTGGCGAGGACGAGGTCCTTATTGACGACCTCGACGCTGGGGTCGGTCTCGATGGCGGCGGCCGTGACCGGGCCGGCCTTGTCGGCTTCCAGCGAGATGATGCGCGGCTCGTCGCCTTCCAGCTTGACGACGAGGTCTTTGATGTTGAGGACGATATCGGTCACGTCCTCGATGACGCCTTCCACGCTGGAGAACTCGTGGAGGACGTTGTCGATCTTGACGCCGGTGATCGCCGCCCCCTCGAGACTCGAGAGGAGGATCCGGCGCAGGCTGTTCCCGATGGTCACGCCGAACCCGCGCTCGAAAGGCTCGGCCACGAAGAGGCCGTACATTTCGGTAGCGCTGGCCAGGTCGAGGACCACCCGTGTAGGCAGCTCGAGGCCCTTCCATCTGATCCGCATCACGTTCTCGCCTCCTCGCGCGTGCTTAGCGACTGCAGAATTCCACGATCAACTGCTCGTTGATCTGGATCGAAACGTCTTCCCGTGCCGGCAGGGCCTTGACCTCGCCCCGCAACTGGCTCGAATCGGACTCGAGCCAATGCGGCACCATGCGCCCTTCCTCCTGGGCCGCGAAGGCGGCGACGAGCTCGCGGCTGGACTTGTGGTCGCGGACCGTCACGACGTCGCCGGCGGCCACCTTGAGGCTCGGAATCGTGGTCATCTTGCCGTTCAGGAGAATATGCCCATGCGACACCAGTTGCCGCGCGGCCTTCCGGCTCGGCGCGTAGCTGAGCCGGTAGATGACGTTGTCGAGCCGGCGTTCCATGAGGACGAGCAGCCGCTCGCCCGTGGAGCCCTTGGCCCGGGAGGCTTCCTCGAAGAAACGCCGGAACTGGCGTTCGAGGACGCCGTAGTACCAGCGGAGCTTCTGCTTTTCGCGGAGGCGGACGCCGTACTCGCTGGGCCGGCGGCGCTGCCAGAAATGCTGGCCGGGCGGCTTGTTGCGCCATTGTTTTTCAATGGCGCACTTGGCCGTCTCGCATCGCTCGCCCTTCAGGTACAGCTTCATGCCCGCCCGACGGCAACGGCGGCACACAGGTCCAATGTATCGAGCCATTTGGGTGCTTCTACCTCCAGGTCCGCCTAGACGCGCCGGCGCTTCCGCGGACGGCATCCGTTATGCGGGATCGGGGTCACGTCCTCGATCGCGGTGACCTTCAAGCCGGCGGCCTGAAGGGCGGTGATGGCCGACTCGCGGCCGCTCCCCGGCCCCTTGACCTTGACCTCGACCTCGCGCATTCCCATCTTCATGGCCTTGTCGGCGCACGCCTCCGCCGCCCGCTGGGCCGCGAAGGGGGTGGACTTGCGGCTTCCCTTGAAGCCGATCGTCCCGGCCGAATCGGTGGCGAGCACGTTGCCCTGGGGGTCCGTGATCGTCACGATCGTGTTGTTGAAGGTGGCCTTGACGTAGGCCACGCCCTTCGACACGCTCCGTTTGACTTTTTTCTTCTTCGCCATCGCCTCTCCGTTTCTGCTTATTTTGAATACGGCACTACACAACACGCGCCCCGCAAGCGGGGCGGCTAACGAGGCGCCAGGCCGCCGGCTTGCGCGGCAGCGCCGGGCGTCTTACGCGTGCAATTCCTTGACGCCCTTCTTGCCGGCCACGGTCTTCCGCGGACCCTTGCGGGTCCGGGCATTGGTCCGGGTCCGCTGGCCGCGCACCGGCAGGCCCTTGCGGTGCCGGACGCCGCGGTAGCAGTGGATGTCCTTCAGGCGGGCGATGTTCTGCATCACCTGGCGCCGAAGGCCGCCCTCCACCGTGAAGTTGCGGTCGATGACGGCCGCGATCCGCGCGAGCTCGTCCTCGGTCAGGTCCTTCATGCGGCTGTCCGCATTGACCTGGGCCTCCTTGCAGATATCCAGGGAAGACTTGCGTCCGATCCCGTAGATATAGGTCAGGGAGCACCAGGTCGTCTTGTTTCCAGGCACGTCCACACCGGCGATACGCGGCATCCTAAGACCTCCTCGCCTTCATCTTCTGGCGCTGCTTGTGGCGCTTGTTCGAGCAGATGACGCGCACGACGCCGCGGCGCCTCACCACCTTGCAGTTCTCGCAGATCCGCTTGACGCTCGTCCGTACTTTCATGACGCTTGACCGCCTCGCTTTCAACGCACTCGCCGGGTGCCATGCTTTCGCGCCTTTGCGAAAGCATGCCCGCCGCCCACACCCATGCTTTCGCAACGGCGCGAAAGCATGGCACCCACCCAACCCCGTGCGGCACGGCTCAACCCGCGCGGTACACGATTCGTCCCTTCAACAGGTCGTAGGGCGAAAGCTCCACGGTGACCTGGTCGCCCGGCAGAATGCGGATGAAGTTCATCCGCATCCGGCCCGAGACGTGCGCCATGACGACGTGTCCGTTCTCCAGCTCCACGCGGAACACGGCGTTCGGCAGCGCCTCTTTGACCACGCCCTCGACTCGGATGACGTCTTTAGGCATACCCGCCGCTCACGCTCCCAACGGTTCTTCCGGTAACCGGGTCAGGGGCTCGGCCCCGTCCCGGCGGATCACCAGCGTATCCTCAAAGTGGGCGGAAGGCAGCCCATCGGCCGTCACCACCGTCCACCCGTCCGGCATTTCGCGGACCTGGCGTTTGCCGAGGTTCACCATCGGCTCCACCGCCAGCGTCGCGCCTTCGACCAGGAGAAAGTCGTCCCGCAACAGCTCCCGGCTGACGTAATTGGGCACCTTGGGATCTTCCCACATCTTGCGGCCGATCCCGTGCCCCACATAGTCCGTGACGACCGAAAACCCGGCCCGCCGGACGAACGCTTCCTGCTGCCCGGCGACGGCCGACCAGAGGACGCCGGCCCGCGCCTCGCGGCACACGAGGGCCAAGGCCTCCTCGGTCGTGCGCAACAGGTCCCGGACTCGCGGGGCCACGTCGCCCACCGCGAACGTCCGGGCCGCATCGCCGCACCAGCCGTCCTGCTCGACGCCGACGTCCACCGTCACGATGTCGCCGTCGACGATCCTGCGAGGCCCCGGGATGCCATGCACCAGTTCCTCGTTGACCGAAACGCAAATCTGCCCCGGATAGGCCGGGCCGCCTCGCGGATGGGGCTGGCGGATGAACAGGCTCCGCGCCCCGCGCTCGCGCATCAGGCGGACCGCCTCGGCTTCCATGTCGGCGGTCGTGACGCCCGGCCGGGCCATCTGGCGCAAGCGCCCCAGGATCTCGGCCACCGTCCTCCCCGCGACGCGCATCTTTTCAATCGCTTCGGGGGTCTTCGGCCGAATCGTCATGGCGCACTTTCAGGCGCGGCCCACGCTCTTCAATTGTTCAAAGAGCCGACTGCGGACCTCCTCCGGCGA
>Ga0209777_10002180_pt1 | contig 26384 bp, 25 predicted proteins | sample FrelakmetHBP12HB_FD_187147 | JGI IMG/M metagenome (GOLD analysis project Ga0209777, IMG submission 187147) | Freshwater lake sediment microbial communities from the University of Notre Dame, USA, for methane emissions studies -HBP12 HB (SPAdes)... | ecosystem: Environmental > Aquatic >... | reverse complement strand
TTTTCAGCTCCTCAATGCTGCTATATCCGTAGATATCCAGAATAGCTTTGTTGGCATAAATTGTCTCGCCTTCTGTTGTTGATATGCGCACGCCCAGCGGAGAATCATCAAGCGAATGGCGGAAGTTAATTTCACTTGCTCGCAGGTCATATTCTATTTGTTTGCGTTCAGTTATATCTCTGCCTTCGCCCAAGATGGACACAGGTTTTCCATTTTCGTCCCGGATGAAACTAAACATGCATTCTCCCCATAACATCCGGCCATTTTTACAACGAAATTCCAGTTCCAGTAAACGCGTTAAGGAATAGGTTGGAGAAGTTTTCAGAGCCTTGGACATTTCTAGGGGAAAAAATTCCATCGCTGCCTGGTAAGATGTTGCCGGAAGGAGTTTATCCAATGGGAGATGTTTAAGCTCATCCAGGGTATACCCCAGTAATTTTTCCACAGATGGGCTAATATAGGTCACTTTTAAGTCCAGGTTCATTATCCAGACCTGGTCTTTCATGTGGTCTGCCAGCAGACGGTAATGGTCTTCGCTTTCTTTCAGCAATTCCTCCGCCTGCTTACGTTCGGTGATATCACGGTGATTAACAATTACAGCTTCAACAACATTATCATGTACCAGATTTGTTCCCACAGTTTCGAACGTACGCCAGCTTCCATCCTTATGACGAAGACGTGTTTCACCCTGCAGAACAGGGGAGTTTGTATCCGTGACCACTGTAATAAATGCATCCGTTGCCTGCTTTAAGTCATCGGGATGGATAAGCTCAAGTCCGTTTGCGCCAATCCTTTCCTCAGGCTTGAATCCCAAAGCTTTCTCAACTGCCGGATTTATATAGGTGACAACCCCTTCCCGATTCAGTAGAAGAATGATGTCTAAAGAGTTCTCCGCGAGAGCCCGGAATCGTTGCTCCTCTAACCGTAATCTTTCCTCCGCCGTCTGCTGCCGCGCCACCTTTTCTCGCTTGCGCAGGTTGGCAGGATCTTGGGAGCCGGTTTTATTTTTATACGTCTTTTCACTCTTCTTTTTTTCCATGTTTTTTCCCTTATACAAGACCACTTGCATTGTGACCGGCTTCCGGCTCATGCTTTTTTGGATTATAGTTATTGAAAGTTGAAGTATATTAGGAATGATCTTGTGTGTCAATTAAATATAGACGACAAAATGTAAAGTAGGGAGTCGATGTTTGCCGGCGATTGTGAATTCGGCAAAAATCGAATACTTAATAATACTATTCTTTATGAATCGAAGATTCGTCTATATGCATCCTCATCTATACATCGGGAACTACAGGCGATCCGAAAGGCGTACTCCTTTCCCAGGGCAACATTACTTCTAATGCTCACGCCGTAACGGTTTGCTTCCCTGATATCAATGAAAATGACACGTCACTATCCATCCTGCCCTGGGCGCATGTTTTTGGACTCGGAGAACTTGTTGTATACTGCCTGCTGGGCGCATCCATGGGTCTTGCGGAAAAAGCTTCGACCATCCCCGAGGATTTACTTCTGGTTAAACCGACATTCATGACTGCCGTTCCCAGAGTCTTTAACAAGGTATATGACGGGTTAATAACGAAGATGAACGAAGAAGGCGGACTGGCAAAGACGTTATTTTTCATGGGAGTGGAGGCCGGCAAGAAAAAACGGGAACTGGCGGCACAGGGTAAATCCAGCTTCATGACGAACCTGAAATTTAAGATTGCCGATGCGGTTGTATTTAAGAAAATCAGGGAAAGACTCGGTGGCAGATTAACAGGAGCCATGACAGGAAGCACCATGATGAATCCGGAAATTTCTCGTTTTTTCTGGGACATGGGTGTTCCGCTGTATGACGCTTACGGATTAACGGAGACCTCGCCCGGTGCAACCATGAATTGCCCGGCGAAATACAAGATCGGCAGCATTGGTCCAGCCATGGGCCTGGGCAAAATCGTGATCGACAAGTCGGATGTCGGGCCGGATGCAATCGATGGGGAGATCATCATTTATGGACCTAACGTGATGCAGGGGTACCATAACAAACCTGAAGCAACAAAGGCCGTTATGACGCCTGACGGCGGATTCAGAACCGGAGACCGGGGACCGGGGACGTCTGGACGAGGAAGGCTTCCTGTTTATGACCGGAAGAATCAAAGAACAGTTTAAATTAGAAAACGGCAAATATGTATTCCCGGTAGCCATTGAAGAAGACATCAAGCTGAACCATTACATTGAAAATGCCATGATCTACGGGGAAGGCCGTGAGTATAATATCTGTCTGGTAAGCCCGGACTTTGTGGCCCTGGATAAATGGGCCGAAAAAAATAATCTGCCGAAGGATCATGCAGAGCTGTTGAAAAAGGAGGAGACAAAGAAATTCCTCGAAAATGAAATAGTCAATCAATTAAAGGCCACCTACGGAAGCTATGAAATCCCGAGGAAATTTATTTTTATTGATCAACCTTTTTCGCTGGAGAATGGTATGCTGACGCAGACCATGAAACTCAAGAGGCGCGTTGTTCTTGAAAAATATAAGGGTCAGATTGAGGCATCATACGCTAAATAGAATTTAATCACGGGTATAAACCCTCCGCTTCGCGGGATAATTTCCAATAGCCTTTGGCTATTGGAAAATTCGGCTAAAAAACTTCAATGCGCTTTGCTTCTGAAGTTTTAGCCTCATTACAACTTACAAATATTACGGCACTTCATTTGTAATAGAGTTTCATTCATTCGACCAACAAGCTTCAGTCGGTTCAAAAAGAAACCTCGCCATTGCACAGTGGTGAGGTTTCCTGCATATAGAAGACATCTTGTTTCCTGACGAAATCACAGAGTGGAGACCTTTCCGGCGGGAGCATGGTATTTCCAAGTTGCGGGATTAAATTCATCCGTCCTCTTTATTTAGACTTTTAAACTTTTGTTTCCACAAGATGTAATCCGACAGTTTTTTGATTACGTCGTTGGGTGTATTGAAGAATTGCAAACCCGCCTCATAAGACTCATCCTCAAAAACGACTTTGATCCATTTTACTTTTCCGATGACGGTAATCATTTGGCGCAGAGTCTTTAATGTCATTTCTATCATGAGAATGGAATCGACGGGCAAAAAAATATGGGCCTGAATTCTGGCACCGGATACAGAAATATCCTTGCTGTGGCTATGGAGGATTTTTTCTTTAGGTGGATTTTCTCCTCCGGAGACGATAGTTATGATGATCTCGTTCTCCTCCTCAAGTCGTGGCGTTTTCCTTCTTTCGTCCATAACGATCCACTCCCCGTTTTTTACCCTTCACTTCCGGGCAATTAAAACCCTGAAAGGTTTTCAAAAGTTATTATCTCAACAGGTTATTCAAAAGACAAGGAATTTTTTAATATTTGATAAAATATAGCTTTAGTATATCACTTCATCCGGCTGAACAAAACGCTTCCCGACAGAAACATAATTACGGCAAAGAAAATGATGACGCCGAAGTCGACATAAAAAGGAAAAGAGTTCACATTGAGCAAAGCGCCGCGGACTCCGTCCACTGCGTAGGTCAACGGATTGAGCTTGACCAGGCTCTGCAGCCACAGAGGCAGTTTATTATCCACCGGAAAAAGAGCGCCAGAGAGAAAGAAAAGCGGAAAGACAACAAATGCCGAAATGACCTGAAAGCCTTCCAGGCTCTCCAGCAATGATCCGATAGACAATCCCAGAGAAACAAGCGCAATTGATGTTATCAACAAAAATAATAATGCCAGCGGGATTCCCCGGGGATTTATTGAAGGAAACAAAAACGAGAAAATGAAAAGGATAAGAATCTGCAAGGTAACATCCGTGCAGCCTCCCAGCACTTTGCCCATAAAAATACTGAGGCGCGATACCGGCGCGACCAGCACAGCTTTGAGCACGTCTAATTTCCGGTCCCAGACAATATAAAGTCCAAAAAATACCGATCCAAAAAGCACCGACATGGTCAGTATGCCCGGGTAAATGTAATCCCGGTAATTGATATCGCTGATATTGACACTGGCTCCCACACCGCTGCCGAAAAGGAACAGCCACATCAGCGGCTGAACAATACTGGAGACAATTCTGCTTTTTTCCCGCTGGAATACTTTAAACTCGCGCCACCATAAAGCGTAAATTCCCATCAATTCTTTTTGCAGACGATTATCGCTCATCTTATTTTCCCCTCTGACGGTAACGCGCCACGGAGTCAACCCAGCTGCCGGAGTCTTCCGGTGAATCTTCGCGGATATCGCGGCCAGTCAGCTTGATAAAAACATCATTGAGTGTCGGCACTCTTGTTTCCACGCATTCAACATGGGGAATGATGGAAAGCAATTCCGGCAGATGGAGATGGGCATCCTTCATGGTTATCTCCACAGCGCCGTCATTTAGTTTCACATCCTTTACATAGGGCAATGTTTGTATCTTTTGCAGGGGTGGTTCTTTTGCCCGAATAACGACAAGATCACCGCCCATGGATTCCTTGAGATTATCCGGAGCATCCAGCGCCATGATCTGCCCGTGGTCGATAATACCCACACGGTCGCACACTAGCTGCGCTTCTTCCATATAATGGGTGGTCAGGACAACTGTAGTCTGCTCTTTTTGCGCCATTTTTTTGATATAGTCCCAGGTGCGGGCGCGTGTCTGCGGGTCGAGGCCGAGCGTCGGCTCATCCAGAAAGAGCACCGCCGGTTTATGCAAAAGGCCGCGCGCCAGCTCCAGCCTGCGGCGCATTCCGCCCGAATAAGTACGGGTTATATCTTTACTGCGCCCTTGTAGATCAACAAGCTCCAGCATTTCCGTTATTCTTTTTTCCCGTAGGGCGGCAGGCACACCATATAGGCGGGCATGAAGTTCAAGGTTTTCATGGCCGGTAAGAACCGTATCCAACGTTGGGTCTTGAAAAACGATGCCAACCTGGCGCCGAACTTCGGCTGGATTTTTTACTATATCAAAACCCGCCAATGTGGCGCTGCCTGAAGTCGGCCGGATAATAGTACAGAGCATCCCGATGGTTGTTGTCTTCCCTGCGCCGTTAGGGCCCAGGAGACCGAATATCTCGCCTTTCCCGATATTCAAATCGATGCCGCGCACAGCTTGAATCTTGCCGAAAGTTTTGGTCAGCGTTTTGATTTCAATAATTGACATAAAAAATTGTCACTATGATAAGTTCTAAAAAGTTACCAAATTAATGAGCTGGTACACCGATCACCTTTATTTTCGAAGATGGGAATTATACAGAAAGGGCGGGTTTGCAGCCCGCCCCTTTCATGCACATGATTTTAAAAATGATATTTTATCAAATTATTATTTTGATTTTGCCTTGGGCGTCGATGGTTTCTTGGGAGCAGTGGCTGCGGGGGCAGGATGCTTTACGTCCAGCAACTCCACTTCAAAAACCAGTGTCGCTCCACCGGGAATAATCGGCGGTCTGCCCTGATCTCCGTAGGCGATATCCGAAGGACACACCAGTTTGGCTTTGCCGCCGACTTTCATTTTCCCGACGCCTTCCGTCCAGCAGGGAATAACCTGTCCCAGCGGAAATTCCGCTGGCTGACCGCGCTTGACGGAGCTGTCAAATTCCTTGCCGTCAATTAAAGTCCCGGTGTAGTGAACTTTGACAATGTCCGATGTTTTGGGTTGAGCGCCGGTCCCGGCTTTGATTTGCAGGTAAATAAGACCTGAAGCCATCTTCTGCGCGTCTTTTTCCTTGGCGGCATTCTCTAAATAGGGTTTGGCCAATTCTTTTTGCTTTTGCGCGGCGGCCTGCATCCTTGTTTGAAACAAGAAATTGATGTTCTGCTGGTAGGCTTCCGGATCTGCCTCCAATTTTTTACCGGCAGCGGCATCGGTCATGCCCTGCTTGACAAATTCATACTCCTCAGCGGACAGGCTAAAAACGGACAGCCTCTTTGTCAAGTCGGCACCCAGCGCGTAGAGAGTCTTCTGGTCCTCAGTTTGCGGCACGACGGCCCATGCCGGAACAGCCAACAGAAAAACAAAAAAACAAATGATCAGTTTACGCATAAAATTCCTTTCTTGAATCATGATTTTTTTGATAAGATATTTTTGTCCATGTGCTAACTATAAAATTGTCGGCCTTGTATGTCAATAAGAAATTGGCTGCAAAATCGCTCTTTATTGCTGGGCGTTAATTCATCAGGCGCATTCTCCATAACTTACTGCTAAGAGCTTCATGGCATGATAGTCTGTAAGGTTTCGTCGTTAATGACTTTATCATCTCTCATCACGTCCTAAACTATCTGGAAGCCGTGTTCACGATATGCCTCAAATTGTTTTTCATCAAAAAATTTGATCGCTTGTCGAATCCTCGGGAAAAAAAGGATGTTGCTTTTACAACCGTAGCAGTATATCACTAACGCGACAAAAGAACTTTACCGAGCGTCATGATCTCTGCTTCCTTGGTTCCTTCGTAGAGTTCGAGTATCTTGGCATCACGATAATATTTCTGCACCTTGTATTCTTCAATGTAGCCGTATCCGCCGTGAAGCTCCACTGCAAGATTGGCGCAGAATACCGCTGTTTGCCCGGCAAGGTATTTTGCCATTGCGGAGAGGTGATAATCTGGATGACCGGAATCAAGCAGCCATGCGGCCTTGTACGTAATATTTCGCAGGGCCTCTATCTTGATCCACATCTCGGCAAGCTTTTGCGATGTAATCTGGAATGAGCCCAGCGGTTTCCCGAAAGCAGTCCTTTCCTTACAGTATTTGACTGACTCATCCAGACATGCCTGGGAAAGCCCTAATCCCTGGCCCGCTACCATCACCCGTGTAGTGTCAAAAAAGTGCATGAGCTGGTGGAATCCGGCCCCTCTTTTGCCGATAATGTTCTCCTTGGGAACCCTCACCTCATCCAATGCTATTTCTGCCGTGTCGCTGGCCCTGATCCCCAACTTACCTCTGATTTTGGTCTTCGTGATCCCCGGCGCATCGGCAGGCACGATAAACATGCTGAAGCTTTTGTGAACTTTCTGGTCAGGATCGGTAATAACTTGTACCACCATCCAGTCACACACTGTGCCGTTCGTGATGAACATTTTATTGCCGGTAATTACATATTCATCGCCATCCTGAACAGCCCTTGTCTTGTAACCTGCCACATCCGTCCCTGCGTTCGGCTCCGTGTAGGCTCCGGCAAATACCGCGTCTCCCGCGCAAACCGGAGGAAGGTATTTCTCTTTTTGCTCTTTTGTTCCATAGTAGTGAATGTTTTCAGCTCCAAATGTGGCCGCAGTGATATTCAGGCCTATGCCCATGCATACCCGGGCAATCTGTTCCGTTATGATGGTGTTGCCAAGAAAACCTGCGCCGCTTCCTCCAAATTCCTCAGGTATCCAGCAACCGATCAAACCATTAGCGCCAGCCTTCTTACGGATATCAGGAGTATACTTTTCTTCTTCGTCTGCTTTCTGTGCCACAGGTTCTACTTCCTGAACAGCAAACTTGTATGCCATATCGGCGAGCATTTTCATTTCGTTTGATAACTCAAAATCCATTTTTATCTCCTTTTGATGGTTTTTTTTCAGTCATATCATCCATAGTTCTGGTCTTTCAGAAGCTCCCTCGCAATGACCAGCCTCTGTATTTCAGATGTGCCTTCATATATGGAAGTGGCTCGGGCATCACGATAGAGTCTCTCCACCTTGAAGTCCTTGAGATAGCCGTACCCGCCATGGATCTGCAACGCGAGATAGGCACTCTTGTTCGCCAATTCCGAAGCAAAAAGCTTGGCCATGGAGGCCTCTTTTGTGAAAGGCATGCCTTGATCTTTTCTCCATGCAGCGGAAAGGGTCAGTAAGTTTGCTGCCTCCAGCCCCGTCGCCATGTCAGCGATCATCCACTGGATGGCTTCAAACGAGCTGATGGCCTTGCCGAATTGTTTTCGTTCCTTGGCATATCTGATGCTTTCATCCAGACAGGCGCGGGTGATGCCCAAAGCCTGCGATGCTATACCGATGCGGCCGCTATCGAGGGCTGTCATAGCTATTTTGAACCCTGTACCTGCCTTTCCAAGAAGGTTTTCTTTCGGAACCTTGCAGTCCTCGAAGAGAAGCTCCACCGTATTGGAAGCCCTCAACCCCATCTTATCTTCCCGCGTGCCTATGGAAAATCCGGGTGTGCCCTTTTCAACGATAAAAGCTGAGAGACCTTTGCTGCCCTTTTCCGGGCCGGTCCTGGTAATGAGATTCACGACATCAGCATACTGTCCGTGGGTAATGAAGGTCTTTGTCCCGTTGATCAGATAATAGTCTCCTTTATCCTCTGCCTTTATAGAGAGGCTACCGGGATCTGATCCGGCACCGGGCTCAGTAAGGGCAAAACATCCTAGCAGTTCTCCTTGTGCAAGCTTAAAAAGGTATTTAGCCTTCTGATTTTCATCACCGAATTTAAGTAACGGTTCGGTAGAGAGATTAGCCACTGACATAGTCACTGCAGTTGATGCACACGAATAAGCGATTTCCTGAAGTGCCAGACAATAGCTCACTGCACCGGCGCCAACTCCACCATACTCAATAGGCACCATCATTCCCAGCAGGCCGAGCTCACCCATCTTCTTCACCAAATCCATGGGGAATATCTCTTCCTTATCCCTTTTGGCAGCCTCAGGCTCTAATTCCTTCCTGGCAAAATCTTTAGCCATGAGTCTGACCATTTTCTGTTCTGCAGTCAGTTGAAAAGACATGTCACCTCCTTACGGCACATATATGACAACCAGTAGCTCCGCCTTTTCCCGGGTTGGATTGCTGAGCTTATGGGAAAGGGAGGAATCAAAGCTGATGCATTCCCCTTTCTTCAAGGTTGAAGTGTTTTGACCCACCTGAATCGTGAGACCACCGTGAAGGACATAGATGAATTCTTCCCCCTCATGGTGGTATTCAACACCTTTATGTTCGGTCTCCGGATCAATGGTTACACGATAAGCCCTTAAGTGTTTTTCCTCTCCCGGCAGTGTAAGGGGTGCATATGCATATGATGCAACTCTCTTCTTGTGGCTTGTTGTCCTTCGCTTGAATGCTTCTTTATTACGATTTTCCTGTAATTGATCCATGTCGACCTTGAGGACGCGGCCCAACTGGAGGACTACCGCAACAGGTGGGGCCGTTTTTCCTTCCTCAATTTCTTTTAGGAAGTCAACCGGATAACCGGTATCTTGCGAAAGAGACTCTAAACTGAGTCCTTTTGCCTCTCTCAGTCTTCGAATTCTCCCGCCAATGGATTCTTCGGTTTTTTTTATCATGTATCTCTCTCCATATCTTTTTTAAAGAGCACTGTAAGCTGAAGTGAATTATCAAGGGTAAATCTGCAATTAATGTATAAAAAATGCCTTTCGCTTACTTCGATTTAGCACTGTTAAATTTCGCAAAAATCCAAAACGGAACACCGAGCGGATTAAGACTAGTATACTTTTGTTTCGATAAAATGTAATCCTCAATTTTCCGGATCGCTTCGCTGGATGTATCGACGAATTCCACTCCCGCCTCAAAAGACCCATCCTCAGTGTTGAATTCTATCCATTTTACTTTTCCGATGGCAGTTATCTTTTGGTGTAGACTCTCTAATGTTAAATCTATCTTGAGGAGAGTATCAACGGGCAAAGGAATATTGCCCTGAATTTTAATGCCGGACTCAGAAATATCCTTGCTGAATTTGTAACGGATTTTTTCTTTAGGAAGATTTTCATCTTCGGAGACGATAGTTATTGTGATCTTGTGCTCTTCTTTCAGTCGTTCCGCCTTCCTTAGTTCGTCCTCTTTTTTTTGTTCTGTCCTCTTTTTTATGTTTTTCTTCGGTCGTTTCGCTTTCTTTTTTTCGTTCATAACGATGCATTCCTCCTTAGTTTATTCCAGAATGTCCGTTTTTCACCCTTAATTTCCGAGTGATCCAAACCCTGAATTGATTTTATGAGTTATACCACTTCTAAATCAAAGATGATATTGAGACGGCAGTGAAACTCGAATTACAGTTACGCAATGAACTGGAATTCGCTAGTTGAACTGTCCCGCTTCAGCGGGGCTAGGCCCCAGACAACGAAACGTATTACTAATACGTTGAGGAAGCCGACAACGACGCCAACAAAAATAGCGCTTTGATTTAGAAGTGGTATTATTATCTCAATAGGTTATGCAAAATACAAGAAGTTTTTGATAAGAGCGATAATCAATTTCAGGAGCTGATGAAAAAATCCACGGGATAGGTGGCGGGAACAAGGGTTCTATATGCCCAGCTTAGAGAGCATTGTGCAGAAGGTATTGATAATCCCTACTAGCTCTGGATGAGATACTTCAAAGCCCTGAACCGATGAGGTAAGACCTTTAATCAACAAATTAAAGAGCTCCGGACTCTTTTCGCTACGTGTAGCTTCATGGGCTGATAGTTCGGCAAATCCGGCGATGCTTTCCGCCTGCTCATGGTGAGTCTGGGAAAGACCAGCAATTTCCGTCCTCAGGGTCGTAAGGAGACTCAATAGCTCGGCCTTTTCACTCTCTTTGACTGTGTTACTCTGCTTCAGCCTTTCTTCAATTTTGTCAAGACGATCCTGAATCATTTCCTTCCACCTTTATTAGTCTTCATCCAAATGTTCCCCGAACCTCTCCTCCAAACACTTAAAATCATACGATGGGTGGTCCTGTATGTCAACCACGAATATTATATCCCAAAGCAAGCTGTGGGATGAATTTAACTAACCAATATTACTGCAATGCGTTTGTAATATTTGAGTTTCATTCATTCGACTTGTAGGCTTCGGTATAGAAGAACATACTCATTGACAAATGAGATATGAATAAATAAACTTATTTTTATTACAATCTTTGGAAAGGAGATAAACTATGCATCGCTTAAATCTTTTCGCTGTCGTTGCCGCGTTTACATTGATCGTGGCAGGAATCCTTCCGTGCACGGCCATTGCGGCGTCAGAATCACAATCCTCAATCGAACAAACTTTTCAGAAGGCTAAGAAGGATTATTTGGAGAAAAACATGAATTCGGCGGCCCAACAAATTCAAAAGAGCGCATCATTCATGAAAGCTAAAGCTGCCAAAGCTTCTGATAAGGGAAAAGAGGCCCTGAATGCATCGGCTAAGGAATTGGAAAAACTGGCTGATGATGTGAAGAAAGGGACCGTAACCTCGGTAAAAAGAATGGAAGAAACCTTTGCGCGCGCCTATGTCGCTTTGGCTTCGGATTCCCATATCAAATCAACGGAGTCATGGGCTAAGAAAGAGAAATCAAAAGCCGGTGATGCTCTTGATTCAGCCAATAAGTATTTAGAGCGCAGCTTTGCCTGGGCCGGTCAGAAAATTGAAACAAGGACGAAAGAAGCTATGGAAAAGTCCAAAGAACTTTCGCTGAAATTGAAGAAAAAAGGCAGTGTGGTGGCTGAGGATGTCGCGAAAGGTCTGAAAGATACGGGGACGGAAATTGAGAAATTAGGGAAAAGAATTTCCCCTAAGTGAAATAGGATAATGTCACGGAATGAATCGCTTAGGAGTTTACCTTTTGATAGAATATTTTTTTTGCCAGTTCCGCCGTTAAGATATAAAGAGCCATAATGATCCCCAGTATCATAAGAAACGACATGGGCAGGTGTACAAAATCAAATATCTTTCCGACAGGTGTAAAAGGGAGGATAAGCGTGGCAATAACAATAGCAATTGTGGCGATGAATAGGTATTTTCCGGGCCGGCTCTTGAAGAATGGTCTTCTGCTGCGAATGACAAGCACAATAATTGATGCGGAAATAACAGATTCCATGAACCATCCTGTTCTGAATTGCGCCGGTGAAGCGTGAAGGATAAACAACAAAACACCAAAGGTTAGATAATCAAAAACCGAACTGATCAAGCCAAAAGTGATCATGAATTTTTTAATAAAGGAAATATTCCACCGTTTCGGTTGATTTACCATTTCGACGTCTGTCCGATCCGTGGCAATGGTCATTTCCGGAAAATCAGTCATGAGGTTCGTCAACAGAATTTGTTTGGGCAACAAAGGAAGAAAAGACAGAAACAGAGAAGCGCCAGCCATGCTGAACATGTTTCCGAAATTAGCGCTTGTAGCCATAAAAACGTACTTCATAGTATTGGCCAGCGTAGTCCTTCCTTGATGGACGCCTTGCACGAGCACCTCCAGATTCTTTTCCAGAAGCACGATATCAGCCGATTCTTTGGCCACATCCACCGCCGTATCAACAGAGATGCTCACATCCGAGGCATGGAGAGCGGAAACATCATTAATGCCGTCTCCTATATAACCCACAACATATCCGGCCTTCCTGAGCGCAATGATAATGCGTTCTTTTTGATTAGGCTCTACTTCCGCGAAGATGTCCGTTTGAGTTACTTTTTGCAATAGAGCGGCGTCACTTATTTCACGCAGTTCGGTGCCGGTGAGGATTTTGGCATCAGGCTTTCCCACATCCTGACTGATCTTGGCGGCGACGAGGCGGTTATCTCCGGTGATAACTTTCAGGGAAACACCAAGCTGTTTAAGGCGGCCAATCGTTTCCAAAACTCCTTTTTTAGGCGGATCGAAAAAAAGCAGGAAACCGAGGAATGTCATATCCTGTTCGGAATCTTTATTAATGACAGACTGCGTTCCCATATCCCGCATGGCAACGCCAAGCACGCGGAAGCCCTGGTTACTAAAGTCCTCAAACTTCTGCTGAATCATTTGCCCCACTATGTTTGCAGCTATCTTATCCCCAGCCTTGTTTTCCGCAAAAGGACAGACAGCAAGCACATTCGAGAGAGCGCCTTTCGTAACCATGAAATACCGGCCATCCTTTTTAATCATGATACTCAATCGCTTGCGGATGAAATCATAGGGAACCTCGTCAACTTTTTCATAACCGGAAACATCCTGTTGCTTATAAGAACGGATCGCTTCATCGATAGGATTGGAAAAACCTTTTTCATAGAAAGAATTCAGATAAGCATGAAAGAAAACCCGATCGCTGGGATTGCCGTCGATGTCTATTGCCGAATTCAGGCGTACAGTCCCTTCGGTCAGAGTTCCCGTTTTATCGGAGCACAGAACATTCATACTCCCGAAGTTTTCTATGGCGGCAAGCCGCTTTACAATGACCTTTTGCCGAGCCATTATTTTAGCGCCGTGAGCCAGGTTGATGCTGATAATGGCCGGCAGCAACTGCGGCGTCAGTCCGACAGCGAGGGCCAGCGAAAAAAGAAATGATTCGAGAACAGGCCGGTGAAAGAAAACATTTATGGCAAAAACGGCAATGACAAGCAACAAGGTTACTTCGAGCAGTAAATAACCGAACCGCCGTATGCCATGCTCAAATTCGGTCTCCTGCGGTCTCAGTTTCAACTTCTCAGAGATTTTGCCGAACTCCGCCTGCTTTCCCGTAAAAATCACAACAGCCTTGGCTGTGCCGCTGATAACATGGGTTCCCATAAAAAGACTGTTGGTGCGTTTGGCAAGTGGTGTTTCCGCGGGCATTAGACCCGCATCTTTTTCGACAGGGAAGCTTTCACCTGTCAGGGTTGCCTCATCCACGAAGAGATCCCTGGATTCCAGAATCAGACTGTCGGCGGGAATCGCATCTCCGGCATTCAACATAACGACGTCACCCGGGACTACATCTTCCAGCGCAATATCCTGCTGGCTGCCGTCTCGCAGGACAGTGGTCTTGATCTTGACTATCGCCAGCATCTTTTCCAGAGCATCAACTGCGCCCTTTTCCTGCCAGAATCCCAGAAGGCCGCTGATTAAAACGATTGCAATAATAATAATGGCATCTGCCGGGTCATGAAGAAAAGCAGAGAGCCCTGCTGCAAAAATCAAGGTCAAGATAATGGGGCTTTTGAATTGGGCAATGAGCAGTGCCAGCGTGTCGGATCGTTTCGCTGGCTTCAGAAGATTTGCACCATACTGTATCAGCCGTTGTTTTGCTTCCTCAGTGCTTAATCCTTCCATCTTCGCATTAAGCTGAGTCAACAAATCGGGCTGGGGAACACCCCAATATTTAGGTGGCTGCTGGATCATATGTACTTATGTTAAAGAGACAGACGAACCTTGTCAATGAAAATAAAAATGGAAAGAGACATAAAAGTGAGACACCTTCATCCTCTGTGTCATTGCGCGTCCCGACACGTTGGGACGCGGCAATCCATTTCTTCTTCCCCCTTTCTCAAAGGGGGATTGAGGGGGATTTTTTTATTTGTCATTACCCGGCAGCGAAGCCCGGCGTATGCCTGGGTGACCGGGTAATCAAGTATTTTCTAAATAATATGGGTATCCAGTACTGGCAATTGTTTGTATGGTTCGCTGATTACAATTGTCAAAAAAATTTGACCTCAGTTCACCTTGTTTTTTATGACAAAATATTTGAAGAAATCATTTCAATCCGCCATAATATAGGGGTGGTCCTTAACGATCCCAATTCTTTTAGCTTAAATGGATTTTGCAAACGCTGAATCTTTGGATTTGTTCCTAAACAGTCAGATACGAGATAAATCCAATATTGGTCTTGAAGTTCAATTGCCGCATCCCATTCATTTCCAGTTATCTCTATATTAGGGAAGTTTTTACCATTTGTTCCTTTAACCTCAACAGCAACCATGTTATTATCTGAATCATAATATTCAATATCCCATCTTGGGGTTTCACCTGATTTAGATATCCATCTTATTGAAGCGGCTTCGCTTGGCATCAATGTATCAGCCAAGTATTTTAAAACTATTTTTTCTCCTCTTTCTCCAACAAGCTTTGCATACAATGAAAGTCTACGATCATTGTCAAATCTCACCTTACTATACACTTTGGGAAGTGATTCATTTGTTGTAGCGGAAAAATCTTTTCCATCTGTAGATATATCATCGATAATAGACAATTTCATATATTCTGGTCGATTTGTACGAAACTTTTTGTTGTCACTAATGTTTTTCTTTTCGACAAGAATAGACGCATCATCACTTGTTAATGAAGGCTTAACTTTATCAAAGTCTGGAATTTGGGGTAGTTGAATTTTGCTGATACTCGTCAAGGTAAGCTCAGAGTTATCTTTATCAATAGATTTTGACTGATCACTAATTTTGGTTGTATAAATATCTTCATCATCATCTTTCCAATATCTTATATATTCGTGTTCTTTAGCCAGAAATTTTAAACTTATGTCACTATTAAAAAAACCAAGCCTTTGTTCATTTTCAATGGCTTTCTCTATAAAATCAGTAATCTTTTTAGAAGCAAAATTTGAAAAACTATCTTCTCCATCTGCTTTATAGTCGGTGGTAGCTGTTAACAAGCCAAGATATCCTTCTTGAACAAGATCATTAAGTCCCATTGTGGAAGGTTTGTTTTCCAGATGTTCATTAGCTATATTATTAACTAGATAAATATGATTATTAATTAAAATATTCTTTTCGTTTTCACAGTTATTTCTAAAGTTTTATGCGATAATAAGTTTTGTGGCCTGATATCTTGATTATTGTTTACTGGCTTTAATTTAATCTTTATAGGAATCCCATTATCTTCAACTTGGATACCCATTTCTAGGATTGATGAATAAAGATCATCTAATCCTTCTAATTTGAATTCAGCAGGAAGAACTTCCTCGATATCAGATAAAGTCAAAAATCCTTTTGTCTTGGCCAAATTAACTAACTTTTCAAGGATAGAATTGTTGTCATTCATACCGAAATCCAGCAGGCAATAATTTATGGGAAAAGTTTTATTTTCTATCAACATTTATTAGAAGTGTTAACAATATTACAACTTCTTGAAAACAATGCAAGTGTTAAATGTGTAAGGGTAAAGGTACAAGATGTCTCCATAAGGTTCGACATGACTGGATTCCCGCCTACGCGGGAATGGCAAATATGGATATCAGCGCAAGGCTTTCTTTATTTCGCTGGCGTAATCGGAAACGATTTTTATTAAATCAGAATTATTTTTATTTTCGTCAATCAGGCGCACAACCGCGCTGCCGATGACGACGCCGTCGGCAAAGCGCGATATCTCCCGCGCCTGTTGCGGCTTTGATATGCCGAAGCCCACGGCTATCGGCAATTTGGTTATTTTGCGGATTTTGTTCACTTCGGTTTTTATATTGTCAATTTTTGGCGCGGCAGTGCCTGTAATGCCGGTAATGGAAATATAATAGAGAAATCCCGTGGCCTCGGCAGCAATCTTTGTTAATCTTTCTTTGCCGGTCGTGGGAGCAATTAGAGAAATGAAATCGATGTAAACCGCGTCCGTATAAATTCTGAGTTCCTTTGCTTCTTCATAGGGCAGATCAACTACCAAAACTCCATCTACTCCCGCTTCGCGGGCGGCATGTGCGAACTTCTTAACGCCGTAAGCAAAAATCGGATTAAAGTAGCCAAACAGCACAATAGGAATTTCCGAAACCTTGCGAACTTCGGCGACTAAGTCCAATACGCCTTCCAGAGTTGTTCCGGCTTTCAAAGCGCGCTGTGATGCCGCCTGAATTACCGGCCCGTCGGCGGTGGGATCGGAAAAAGGAACGCCGATTTCCAGAATATCCACGCCTGCCTTTTCAAGACCAAAGATTAATTTCTTAGTGACGCTAAGCGATGGATCGCCCGCCGTTAAATAAACAATAAGTGCTTTTTCTTTCTTCTTGCGCAAAGATTCAAACTTGTCTCCAATTCGTCCCATAATTTCCCTCATTTCTTTTTAGTTTAAACCATGTACCCGGTTTGTACCTCCAATACTTCCTCACCCTCGGAGGGCGGGGAAGTAGGGGCGGGGGATTACTAGCCACGTTTCACCCTCCCTCTATCCCTCCCGTCAATGGAGGGAAGATATAATATGTCAAAGTGCATTTGTTTCAATAATCGTCTGAGCGTCTTTATCGCCGCGTCCGGAAAGACAAATTACAATGATTTTATTTTTGGCCATTTTGGGCGCCATCTTCATCGCATAGGCGATTGCGTGCGCGCTCTCCAGCGCGGGGATGATCCCCTCCTGGCGGGATAAAAAGGAAAAGGCCGCAACCGCTTCTTTATCCGTTATCGTGACATATTTTACTCTCTTTGTTGCGTGAAAATAGGCGTGCTCCGGCCCGACTCCCGGATAATCCAGGCCCGCCGCAATCGAATAAGCATCGCGCACCTGCCCGTACTCATCCTGCAAAAGATAAGTTTTATTTCCATGCAGAACTCCGACTTTGCCGCCGTTTATGCTGGCCGAATGTTCGAAGGTACGCAAGCCGTGCCCGGCCGCTTCCACGCCGTACATGGCTACATTCTTTTCATCACGAAAGGGATAGAAAGTTCCCATGGCGTTACTTCCCCCGCCCACACAGGCAATCAAAACATCTGGATTTCTGCCTTCCATTTTCATGATTTGCTTTTTTGTCTCGCGTCCGATGACCGATTGAAAGTTGCGCACCATCTGCGGATATGGATGCGGCCCGGCGGTTGTGCCGATAATGTAAAAAGTATCGCGAACACTGGATACCCAGTAGCGCATGGCTTCATTCATTGCGTCCTTGAGGGTTGCTGTGCCGCTTTTCACTGGCACAACTTCCGCGCCCAGAATTTTCATGCGAAAAACATTTGGCGCCTGACGGCGAATGTCTTCTTCGCCCATAAATATTCTGCATTCCATGCCGAAGAGCGCCGCCACGGTGGCCGTAGCCACGCCGTGCTGACCGGCCCCTGTTTCGGCAATCACTTTTTTCTTGCTCATCCTACGCGCCAGAAGCACCTGCCCCAGCGTGTTATTTATTTTGTGGGAGCCGGTATGATTTAAATCTTCACGTTTCAGATATATTTTGGCGCCTTGTAAAGATTCGGACATCCGACTGGCATAGTAAAGAGGCGTGGGACGTCCGGAGTATTCCCGCTGATACCATTCAAATTCCTTTTGGAATGTTTTATCTTTTTGGGCAGCCCGGTAGGCTTTCTCCAGTTCGATTAAAGCGGACATCAACGTTTCGGCGGCATAACGTCCGCCGAAAATTCCGAAGTGTCCGTACTTGTCAGGTTGAATCTTCATAAATTATTCCCTCTTTGTAAAAATTAATGGTGCATTGTCCGGCGCGGTATACACCGCCCGGATGATATCAAATATCCGTGCCAATTTCGCGTGATCTTTTTTACCCGGTTCCGACTCCACGCCACTGTTGATATCAAGAGCATGGGGTGCCACATCTTTTATGGCTTGGGCAATATTATCTTCATTGAGCCCGCCGGAAAGAATCAGTGACTTTTTATTCTTAATACGGCAGGCCAAATCCCAGTTGGCTTTTTTCCCTGTACCGCCGTAAAGTCCGGCATGACGGCTATCGACTAATATAGCGCCGACATGATAACTTTTGGCGTAAACAAAGTCTGCCTCGTTTTTCAATTCCACTGCTTTGATCACTTGGGCTGATGGAAATTCCCGGCAAAACTCCGGCGACTCGTCACCGTGCAATTGAATCATGTCGAGTCCGCAATATTTCATCATTCTTTTTATTTCTGCGGCTTTTTCGTTTACAAACACGCCAACCTTCACCAGCTCGTCCGGCAAAACATGGATGATTTTCCGGGCATCCGCAGGTTTTATATTGCGAGGCGAGGACGGATAAAAGATAAAGCCCAGCGCCGTTGCGCCACACCCCGCCGCGCACAAAGCATCTTTTTCATTTGTTATCCCGCAGATTTTGACTTGTGCCACGTTATCTCTTTCCTTTGAACTCTCGCAGTTTTTTCCCGATGTCTGGCGCGGTAATCAGCGCCTCGCCAATCAAAAACGCATGGATGTCTGCCTGCATTAAAAATTCTATATCCGCTCTAGTTATAATTCCACTTTCGGCCACAACAATTTTACCAGTGGGAATTAGCGCCCTCAGCTTGCGGCTGGTTTTGATATCGGTGACAAAAGTATCCCAATTCCGGTTGTTGATTCCAATAATCTCCGCATCAGCGGCCAGCGCTGAATTCAAATCTTCTTCTGTATGAACTTCCACCAGTGGACTCAATCCCAACTCTCGGGCTAATAAAATAAATTCAGCAAGCTTCTTTCCTAAAACGTGAACGATCAGCAAAATGGCATCCGCGTCGATTGCGCGGGTTTCATAAATCTGTAAAAGGTCAATAATAAAATCTTTGCGTAAAAGCGGCAGTTTCACCTTTTGCCTGATTTGCGTAAGGTAATTTTTATGTCCGGTGAAATATTTTTCATCGGTGAGCACCGAAATCGCGGCAGCGCCATTTTGTTCATAAACGCCGGCAATTCTGACCGGATCGAAATCCGCAACGAATCGACCGCGCGATGGTGACGCGCATTTTACTTCCGCGATAATGTTGCAGGAATCAGAGATTAGCGCTTGCCGGAAATTCCGGCAGGGCTCAAGTCTGGCAATTGTTTTTTTCAAAGCGGATACAGATATTTGCTTTTTCAATTGCGCCACTTCTTCTTTTTTAGTTCCAATAATTTTGTCGAGAATCATATTTTCCTCAAAAAAACACCCTTCTCTTTCACTTGTGCCCTTCAGGGTATAAAGAGTGGTTAAGAGAGATTTTATTTTTTATGCTTGTTATCCCACGGCGCTTCACGCCTGGGATAATTTCCAATAGTCTTTGGCTATTGGATAATTCGGCTAAAAAACTTAAATACGCTTTGCTTTTGAAGTTTTAGTCTCATTACGACCAGCAAGCTTCAGCACCCTCTGTTTCTGAAGCTTTGGTCTCATTAAATCCCACTTGGTCCCCCTTTAAGAAAGGGGGGAGAAAATGAAGTATCATCAAGTTCAACTGTTGCTCATTTCAATTAGTGATTGCAGCTTCTTTACTGCCGCGCCGCTGTCAATGCACTCGGCCGCAACTTTTAATCCGTCTTTGATATCTTGCGCCTTTTCTCCGGCAACAATTGCCAAAGCCGCGTTAATCAAAACAATGTTACGGCAGGCTCCGTTTTTTCCGGAAAGAACATTTCTGGTAATCTGAGCGTTCACAACAGGATCAGCGCCACGAATGGCTTCCAGCGGATCTATCCTGCCGAAATAATCCATCGGATTGATATTATATGTTTGCACGATTCCATCTTTGAGTTCCGCCACGCGTGTTTCGCCGGTTATCGTGACCTCGTCCAGGCCATCCAGCCCGTGAACAACAAATGCTCTTTTTGTACCTATATTTTTTAATACGTCGGCAAACATCTCAGTGAGCTTCGTATCATAAACTCCCAAAAGCTGCGCGGTCGCTCCGGCAGGATTGGTAAGCGGCCCCAGCATATTAAATATTGTGCGGATGCCGATTTCACGCCTCGGGCCAATCGCGTATTTCATGGCACCGTGCAGTTTGGGCGCGAAAAGAAATCCGATGCCGATTTGCTGAATGCATTCTTCCACAATTTCCTGATTGGCGCTGATATTGACACCGAGAGCTTCCAAAACATCAGCGCTGCCGCACCCGCTGGAAACCGCGCGGTTGCCGTGCTTCGCCACAACAATCCCCGCCGCGGCGACCACAAAGGCCGCAGTTGTTGATATATTAAAGGTGTTGAGTTTATCGCCTCCTGTTCCACAGGTATCCACGATTGTTGTCGCACAGGCATTGACGCGCGTCGCTTTCTGCCGCATGATGCGCGCAGCGCCGGTTACTTCTTCCACTGTTTCGCCTTTCATGCGTAGCGCCGTAATCAAAGCGGCAATTTGAGCGGGTGTAGCCGTACCGTCCATAATTTCTTCCATCGCCGCCATCATCTCCGCTTCCCGCAGATCGCTTTTGGCAACAGCCTTATCAATTGCTTCCTTAATCATGACTGATGCTCCTTTCGTCCTGTATATTTCAGAAAATTTCTTATAATGCGTTTGCCCTGCGGTGTCAAAACAGATTCCGGATGGAACTGAATGCCTTCCACTGGATATTCCCTGTGCCGCAATCCCATAATTTCGCCCTCAGCCGTCTCGGCACTGATCTCGAAACAGGCAGGCAATGTTTCTCTGGCAACGAGCAGTGAATGATAGCGGCCGGCGGGAAAAGGATTGGGAAGCCCGGCAAATATTGTTTTGCCGTCGTTGATAATTGGTGAAGTTTTCCCATGCATAATGCGCTCTGCGCGCACTACTTCCGCTCCAAGGGCGTAACCAATGGATTGATGCCCCAGACATATTCCCATAATCGGCACGTCTTTATAAAATTCGCGAACGACATCAACGGTTATTCCCGCCTCAAGAGGCGTGCAGGGGCCCGGGGAAAGAAAAATGGCCGCAGGTTTCAGACGTTTTATTTCTTCCATTTTTATTTTGTCATTACGATATACTGCCACATTCTCGCCCATTTGCCCCAAGTACTGAACGATATTGAATGTAAAGGAATCGTAGTTATCAATCATCAAAATCATGCTTCTTTTCTCCTAGCCCCGATAAACGGGATAAGTGCGTTAAAGAAATTATTTTCTGCTAGAAAAGTGCAGAAAATCATTTCTAACTTACTAATTGCCGTTTTTAATTTCAAAACCCCCAGCGGCCAACCGCACAGCCTGCAACATGCCCCGTGATTTGTTGAGCGATTCCTGATGCTCCGATTCGGGAATGGAGTCATACACAATGCCTGCTCCCGCCTGAACATAAATTTTGCCATTTTTTAAAACCATCGTCCGGATTGTAATGCACAAATCCATGTTGCCGCTGAAGCTGAAATAACCAACCGCGCCACCATAAGGCCCTCTTTTGACTTTTTCCAGCTCACTGATAATTTCCATGGCCCGGACTTTGGGCGCGCCAGTCAAAGTGCCCGCCGGAAATGTCGCCGCCAGAACATCGAAGGCATCTTTTCCTTTGGCCAACTGCGCGCGGACGTTGGATACCAGATGCATCACGTGCGAATATTTTTCCACAACCATATATTGATTCACCTGAACGCTGCCGGTTTGAGCAATACGTCCCAGATCATTGCGCCCCAGATCAACCAGCATAACGTGTTCCGCCCGTTCTTTTTCATCGGAGAGCAATTCATCTGATAACGCGCGGTCTTCCTGCTCGGTTTTGCCTCTTCTTCTTGTCCCGGCAATGGGACGCAATTCCATAGTTTCTTCCTCTTTGCGCACCATAACTTCCGGCGAGGAACCGATGAGCGTTAGATCATCCAGCTTGAGAAAAAACAAATAAGGAGATGGATTAACGAAGCGCAGCGCTCGGTAAAGATCTATCGGGTTGGAGCGGCAATCAGTCTCAAAGCGTTGCGAGAGAACCACTTGAATGATGTCTCCCGCGACAATGTATTCCTTGGCTTTCTCAATGGCGGCTTGGTATTGTTGAGGCGTCATGTTGGATTCAAAATTAACTTCACTTCCCGTGGCATCTGCTGTTTTATGAGACGCCGACGCCGCAATCGTTTCGATCATCGCTTCAATCTTTTGGCACGAATCGGCGTAACTTGCTTCCAGCGAATCTGCATCTTCCGTGTAGGCGCAGGCGACCACTTTGATCGTATGGCGCACATTGTCAAAAATCATAAGAGAATCACTTATGACAAAAACAGACTCATCCAGATTCAGATCATCCGGCGGGTTGGGCGGAAGTTTTTCAAAGTAACGCACCATTTCATAGCCCAGAAAGCCAACAGCGCCGCCATAAAACCGGGGAAGGCCGGAAATAGAAACAGGCTTATAGCTGTTGAGCAATTCGCGCAAAAAACTCAGCGGATTGCCATTGTGCTCGCGGGTTGTGATTCTTACCTTTTCTTCGATAATGACTTTATCGCCATGAACCCTAAACACAACTCCGGCGTCCGTTCCTAAAAAGGAATACCGGCCCCACTTCTCACCGCCTTCCACGCTTTCCAGAAGATAAACGTGATCTTTATTTTGTAGTTTCATTAAAACTGAAACCGGCGTTTCCACATCGGCTAATATTTCCTGATAAACCGGAATCAGATTTCCTTTTGAGGCTAACTTTTCGAATTCTGCAAAACTTGGTTCGTACATAATATTTACTCCTCAATATGTCGTTCTTGATCCCGACATGCTTCGCATGCGGGATAATTCGACTAACAAACTTCAATTCGCTTCGCTTTTGAAGTTTGAGTCTCATTAAAAAAGGCCGTGATTTTTTTATCACGGCCTTAATACGATAAAAATAAAAAAGCCGTGGAGATCCCTGAGGTTCTCCACGGCTTTGACTTTAATTATAAAAAGATCAGCGGCGGAAAATCCTCCCTGTGAGGTTCCACCACCACCAATTATTCAATGATAATTTTTTAACTGCTTTTTGCATAATGCGTCTTCTTTTTTCGTTAATTTGAAAGTCATATAGCAATAAGACAATTATCTGTCAACATTTTTTTAATGAGACTCAGTTTTTAGGAGCCTACTGGCGAACTGAAAACTGCAAGTCGAATTATCCCGATAGCGAAGCGTATCGGGATTGTGTAATTCTGGCAACATAACACTCTGTTAGATCGAGTTCTTTTAACTCGATCCCTAAAAAGGCAGCGGCACTTATATCAAGGAAGCAAAACAGCGGCGATAGTTCTTTTGTTACAGAGAACGGGCACGGCAGGCATCCGGATCAATCCCACGGGAAATCGCATTATTGTAAGGAGCCTCTGGCTCCTGACGAAGGGAGCTCCACTGAAATAGCCATATTTTGCGCACCAGACATTTTCCCTCGACTGTTTTTCGCGAAAGGTTAAATCGCCCCCGGCATCAAGATTATTATGAGATATTTTTTTCATTATCCGAAAGACATGAAATAATCGCGGCAAATGTCAACACAAGATTGTTAATCCTGCTTGACACTAGATTGCATATTTTTATATAAGCTTCATACCCTTTCGTTTTCTTTGGCTAACTTTGTTGGCTGCGTCGTTGGCTTCCTCAACGTATTTTCATATACGCCTGCGGAGCCTCCTCCTTGCCGTCGCGTTATCCTTTGAAAATAAAAGGGTATCAGAAAAAATTATTAAAGTAGCTTCGGAAAAGTTTATGGATTTATTTAATTCCGCTTTAGCTGTTGTTAAGAACATCAGAATTCAGGATATTCTGGATGTGATAATCATCGCTCTCATGATTTTCGCCATTTTGACCTGGTTCAAAACAAGAGCTTCCCGCTTCGTGCTCATCGGCATAATACTTCTAGGCGGCGTCTATATTGCAGCCCGTTTCTTTCAGCTTTATCTTACCACTATCGTTCTGCAAGGATTTTTTGCTATTTTGCTTTTTGTTTTAGTCGTCATCTTTCAGGAAGACTTGCGCGGTTTTTTTGAGAGGCTGGCCATGCTGGGAAACATCGGGAAAAAATTCCACTCACTGTCCGAACTGAAAGGAACAGCGGAAATAATTGCGCAAACAGCGGCAACTTTGGCCAAAAAACGCATTGGAGCTTTGATTGTTCTGCAAGGGACTGATCCTCTGGAGAGGCACATCAACGGCGGAACAAGTTTGGACGGACTTGTCAGTGAACCTCTTCTAGAAAGTCTTTTTGACCCTCATTCCATCGGCCACGATGGGGCCGTGATAATTAACGGCAACCGCATTGCAAAGTTTGGCTGCCATCTGCCACTTTCTATAAATACATCAACATATGGCAACATCGGGTTGCGCCATACGGCGGCACTTGGTCTTGCAGAGAGATCCGATGCGATATGTGTCGTAATTTCCGAAGAAAAGGGAACCATATCGCTTGCCTATCTGGAAACACTCACGGCGGTTCAAAATGCCGCCGCTCTGCATGAGGCATTGGAGCAATTTTATATTCGCAATACACCGGGGAAAAAATCACACCCTTCCGTTAACTGGCTCAAAGAAAATACGTGGGGAAAAATTATTGCTTTAGGCTTGGCATGTATTTTATGGGTAGCCTTTGGTTACCAGAGAGAAATTATACGCCGCGATTTCATCATTCCTATTGAATATAAAAATGTTCCACAAAATTGGCAGATTGATGAACCGCAAGTAACCGAAGCAAAAGTTATCCTTCAGGGACCACAGCAGGCTTTTCGTCTTCTTGACGAACGTTCGCTGAAATTATCCCTGGATTTATCTACCGCTAGAGAAAAAAAGCGCGAAATTACCTTAAGCAAGGATATGGTTAATGCGCCGTCAAATTTGCCGGTTGCCGATATTATTCCCGCGAAAATTCACGTTTATGCCTCTAAATCTATTCCTTGGACTTTCCCTGTTAATATCAACACGCAAAACTCTTTAGCGGAGCATCTTTCCTTGCAAAGGATGAGCATTACTCCATCAAAAGTGCGGGTTTTAATCGGTTCCAATATTAAACTTGAACAAATTAAAATCGAAACGGAGCCGATTGATCTGCAGAAAATATTTTTTACAACAACTCTGGATACGAAAATTGTGCTCCCTGCCGGTGTTTCTTTTCCGGATGGAAAATCACCTTATGCCCGCGTAATTATAAAAGTGAAAAAGAAGGCATCCCCGTCTCCGTGAGGCAAATATGCGTTCTAAATTCCAGAAAAGATCTAAAAAGCAGGCCTTTCTCCCGGCAGTTTAATTCATGTTGGTAAAAGTATTGCATTAAATAAAAAAATGTGTTCAATTTATCATGACATTATTTAAAATCAGGAGGCGTTTAATATGGGAGTTTTTGCAGCGAGTGATATAGTGGAAGTTGCCATCAGAATTGAAGAAAATGGCATTAACTTTTATAAATTTGCCGAACAGATCGCCAAACAGGAAGAAGCAAAAAAACTTTTTGCCCATCTGGCGCAGGCGGAAGCTACACATAAAAAAACTTTTGAAAGCATCTTTGCGAAAATGGAAAAATACAATCCGCCGGAGAGCTACGCGGGTGAATACAGCTCCTACTTGCGCGCTTATGTGGATAATAATATAATTTTTACGAAAGAAGCCATGGACAAAGAACTGTCTAATGTGAAAGATACCATTGCCGCCTTTGATTTTGCCATCAAACGTGAATTGGATTCGATTCTCTATTATCATGAAATTAAGAAATTAGTGCCACCGGCACAACATGAAGTGCTGGAGCAGATTATTGAAGAAGAAAGAAAACATTATTTGGCGCTTACGGAAATGAAAAAACGTTACACATCCTGTTGATGCACCAACGCAACTGATTATTAAAAAAGCCGCCTTTCAGGGCGGCTTTTTTAATGATTCATCCGGTTGATGTGTACTGCTCTCATTCATCTACTTAGTTTCAGTTGTGGTCGGTAATCTGAATTGAGGATTACCATTTGAACTCTTCCGAATGTTACGATTCAGAACAAATCCTGTCTCTACCGTTTTGCTTAGCCTGGTACATGAGTTGGTCTACCCGGTTAATGAACGCTTTCATCTCTTCTTTCGGCTTGTACTGCGCCATACCTATACTGACCGTCATGTAAATATTTTGATCCGACACCGGGGAAAAAGCCTCTTTCCTTAATTCCGTTTGGATTCTCTCAGCAGTTACAATTCCCTCTTCGTTTGTAGTC
>Ga0209777_10002179_pt1 | contig 26426 bp, 22 predicted proteins | sample FrelakmetHBP12HB_FD_187147 | JGI IMG/M metagenome (GOLD analysis project Ga0209777, IMG submission 187147) | Freshwater lake sediment microbial communities from the University of Notre Dame, USA, for methane emissions studies -HBP12 HB (SPAdes)... | ecosystem: Environmental > Aquatic >... | reverse complement strand
TTCAGTCCCAGATCTTTGGGTACGGTAAACTCTCCCGCCAGGATTTTCTCGATGGAAGGGATTTGTTCCTGCAAGCGCATAAACCCCATAAACTCCGCCGCGGCACCGGTGCCGATGGTGCCGTCCAGCAGCTCTCGCTGTAACCCGGGACGGAACCGGTTCATAATCCGGCTGGCAAACTCCCAACTTCTCGGTGTGGCAAAGGCTTTATCGGTGCTTTCCGGTTTGAAGTTGAAGAGCAGCTCTCCCCCGCGCCAGGTCAGGAAAGCGATGATGTTGGGGTTAAGCTGATTTTCCCGGGCCCAGGTCAGCCAGTCATCGATGTTGTATTCGAAGCTGATGTGAGAAAACCTGTTCCTTAGTGCCGTGGACATCGGATAAACCACTGCTCGGTCGGTGAGGTTATTGCCTGCTGCCATGATGAAGTAACCGTCGGGAACGCAATACTCACCGATTCTTCGATCCAGCGTTACCTGGTAGGCGGTCGCCTGTTGTAGCGGTGGCGCGCTGGTCAGTTCGTCAAAGAACAGGATCCCTTTCCCTTCGGTAGGCAGCATCGCCGGTTCCAGCCACTTGGCAACGGTCCGGATGCCGGTACCGCCGCATAATGAGCAACTCCGGTTCTCTCCGCCGGTACCGTTACAGCGCGAACAGGCTTCATCGACCACTGCTGGAATGCCCCGCAGGTCGGTGGGATCAAGCAGTGACATCCTGATGTCGATCAGGTTTATCTGCCGCTCCCGGCAGATTTCCCGGGGTACGGCACTTTTGCCGACACCGGGTGGTCCCCACAGAAATAAGGGTTGCACTGATTCGGGACAATCCAAGGCATCTTCGATAGCTTCACGTACCATTTTCGGTCTCAATATTTACCTCCTATAATCCTTTTATCTGTCGTTCATAGTCCTTGTTACTCCTTTAGTCGCGGAGTAGTGTTTATTACTCCCGGGACTAATCCGCTACTTCAATCAAAAACCGGGACAACCGTTTGTACCCGGCTTTGGCGTACCACTTTTTCATCCAGTTCCCGACCTCTTTGACCGGATCGGGGGACTGATTGATGGTCTTGATATCCAGGTCATTCCTCGCATTTACGGCATCTGCATCCATTTTCGCAGCGATTGCTTCCTTGTCCATTGTTTTCCTCCTTTTATTACTTCTTGGCCGCATTACCATTGGACAGCCATCTCTCAAGCTCTAAACGTGAAATCAATATTTTACGATCCAACCGGATAGCGGGTATTTTGCCTTCCGCTATCAGTTTGTAAACCGTATTGACGTGTAACCCGATAGCGTCCGCTGTTTCTTGGGCACTGAGAGAAATTTTTTCTGTCGTATTTTCACCTCCTTCCTATTGTTTTTACTCCCCAGCTTTCGCAGGCATAAAAAAAGGCGAGTCATCTCGCCCTTGCGGACAAGACGCTCGCCCTCTTTCGTTACCGTGAATTAATTTACCTCTTCGGGAATATAACTACAATCCCGAGCTGGTTGGCTTTCAGGATAATATCTTTGATCTGCTTACCTGTCATCGTTTCCTCCTTATAGGATTGGCTTCCCGTTTTCTTTCGCCCATCTCACGACATCCCTCATCCGTTCTTTATCGGTCTTGGGACGTGATTTTCGCTTGGTTGTCTTGTTGGGATGCTTGACCTTGTGGATGTCGAACCAGACCATCGCCCCGGCCGTCCATTCGTCGATATAGGGGATGCAGTTGATACAAAACCATTGCTCGTGATACATACCGCCTAACTCGCTTTTCGGATGCTGCGCCGAGCAGTTATAGCAGGTGAATTGTTCGGGACAGGCGGACTGTTCTTCCTTGGTGGGTTTCCGTTCCGGATTAATTATCCAGATCGGGTCGTTAAAGTCCCAAATCACGAAGGTTTTCCGAACCGACATATTATGTTTACCCCAGACTATTTCCATCATCGTGTTTTTCCGGAAACAAAAACAGGCGGCCTTCTCGGGTCGCCTGTCCTGTATCCATTGCTTAGGATGCCTGTGTCGGGAAAACGTGGTTGACGGATTTACCGTCCTCGGTCTTGGTTTCGATACGGAATTTGGTCGGGAGACTCTTTCTCCCCTCACTATCCAACTTGTCCCACTCTATTTGGGTGATGGGATTGGTGATGGCGATCGTGGCACTCGCCCGGCCTTCCATCTTCCAGCCCTTGTCTTTCGCCATGGCTCCGAAAGAAGCAAAGTGTATTTCCTTGCCGTCTTCGGGATGGAAGATCACCTCTCCGTGGCTTTTAAAGCCATTCCCATTACCGGAGCGTTTACTGCCGCTTCTCCCGGATGGGATGACCTCTACTTCCGGACCGAAGCTGACCAAAGGGTTGGGATCACCTTCTTTCGGGGCGGACTTGAATACGACCGTGACTTTTCGTCCGGAGAAGTCAACCTTATGCTTGCAAGCGATATCCGCCAGTACCTTCGGGAGAGATACCGCCACTTCCTCTTCCGCTGCCGCCAGTCGCTTAGGGGCTTCCAGGGTCTCGTGAGCGGTCTTGAACTTCAGCACTTCCGCTTTCGCGTCCTCGGAGAGGCTGACCACCTTGCCCTCGGCCACCGCTTTGAGTAATTCCTCCACCGAACCAACCATTATCGTGGCCGGTTCTATTTTCGGGGGTGGTGCTGTTATGGTGGAAGCCTTGATCGGGGGCAGGGTTTGGGTGTTCGTGTAGTTTCCGTTGTTTCCGTGTTTCATTTTGGATTTCTCCTCCCACTTTTAATTAGCACGACCCCCGGATTTAATCGCGACGGTTAACCGCCGCTCCAGTGTCGATGCTGCTATTCGGTTGTTAAGGTACTCGGCTGACGACTGCCGTGTGTCGGAACCCGGAGCCATTTTCATCCAGATTTTCAAGCTAAAATTGAGCGTGGCTCAGGCTCAACACAGGTTAACAGTAGCTATGTCGATTGTCAAGTGTTTTGTAGAAACAATTGATTCTACAAAGTTGTCAAAAGGCAATATTGTTAAGTCAGGTCTGTCGGTGGCTGTCGGTAAATTATTTTTATTATCCCGGCTGTCGGTTTGAGTGTCGTGGGTGGTGTTGGTTGAGGCGATTTTATTCCTCAATATTTCAGGTGGGACTCTACCTAGTGGGTGTTTAGTTACGATTGAGCAAACATCCCGAAGGTTTAGACGCAATACATACATGCCTTTTAGCCTCAAAATAGGCACCAACGCGATTTGAATGAATAATGTCTATCTTACGAGTATGCCTTCAGGAAGGAGTGCTTACTGTCCGACCAATTTACCAACCTTATTATCAGTATCAAAATAGGCAAATACTATCGTCACCTGATATTGTTCCTCAAGGAGAGTGGGGTGTTTCCCCAATACCTAGACTAGTTACTATGATAGAGTCATATCTGTACGTGAAGGTGGGGTGCATCGGCCAATTTGCATAAAAGATTGATGAGTTTTATTTCATCCATGGACCTTGGAGTGGCGCCAGCAATCCGAGGGTCAGCAACAATTACAGCTAAGCATTGGGCACGTGAAACGGCGACGTTAACTCGGTTGCGGTCAAGAATGAATGCAAGTCCCCGGGAACCATATTCACCAAAACTGGAGCAGAGCGATAGAATGCAAACGGCGGCTTCCTGTCCTTGAAACTTGTCGACACTTCCAACACGGGCGCCAACGGGGAGGATGGCTTGGAGTGCGCGAACTTGTGCGTTGTACGGGGCTATGAAAAGAAAATCATTCAACGCCAACGGTTTTGTGACACCATCCTTATCAGTGTAGAGACGTCCCAACAACTCGTGATAAATAGCCAGTACACGCTCCACCTCCTCATCGCTTTGTTGAATGTTCCCATAATGTTCGACGCCGCTGAATTCGATTCCGCTTTCCTTGGTGATGAAGCCTTTTGCGCCCAATGGAACAGTAATCCTTTGTCTGGCGCAGTCGGCATGTGAACCTAGCCGCCCCTCGTAAATACTATCAGAAATGAATCGGCAGACAGATGGGTGCATTCGGCGGGATTCGGCAAGGAAAAGGCCGTAGTTCTGTGGGATTACTGCATGGAAGACAGGTGAATCAGGTTGGCTGGCATCCATATCTTTAAGAGCGTATTGCAGGGCTGAAAGTCCCGCATCACCTGGATGAGAGCCCTGAACCGGTTGTTCAAGTTGCATCTGGTCACCAAGAAGGACAAGGTTCTGGGTGCAACGAGCCATTGCCACAGCGTTGGCTAGAGGAACCTGCCCCGCTTCATCAATGAAGAGGAAATCGAGCGCGTCTGCCCACTCGGGCCTGGTAAATAGCCACGCCGTCCCACCGACAACGCCTCCCGTGTACTCGGTCAATGCATCACCAGAGTTTTTAACGTATTTTACATTAGGGTTACGCGAAAAAAGTATTTCCTCATCATCACCACCAACTTTGATTCCCCGAAGGTGGCAACCACTTTCTCTAGCAGCGTCGCCGCACGCAAGGAGAAGGTTCACTACTGCCTTATGAGAGTTGGAAGCGACACCGACTTTCTTACCGGCAGAGAGAAGAGCCATAATAACCCGTGAAGCAGTATATGTTTTCCCCGTTCCCGGTGGGCCTTGCACAATCAGACATTCACCGGACATTGAATCTGTAATCCTTATCGCAGCCTCTGTTGTGGACTCACCGGCTAATTGAGGTAACCCCACTGGTGGTATACGATTTAAAAGTGTATTAGCCGGTGGGACAAGAGTGTTTTGTAAGTGCCCAGTGGCAACTTCTGTTAACGCCGCCTGAATTATTTCCGCTGGTATATGTTCATACGGTATGAGCGAGCCAATTTGAGGGAAATCGCCTCTAAATTGTTCGTTTAGACTCTTTTGGCCAATTTTGAGCGCTAGACTGCCTTGGGACAAGTCTAATTCTGCTAGCGTGAACCTTGCCGTCAAATTATGAGTAAACATCACTTGGGATCTGTCACCGGCGGCGAGTTTACATTCTTGGGATGGGTCGAAACAATATGTTTGCACCAAGGATCTCTTATCGGAATTTGGGTGTCCCTTGGCTTGAGCGCCTTCGATGCAATCAGGGTCATCACGTAGTTCTTCCGGAGTAGCTTTTTTGCGGTCAAACATCCGCCACCACATAGGTTTTTGTTCCCGGCGGTGAAAGTCTATCACGTCCGCGAGAACAATCGAGACCGTGTCGCCTTTTTCGCGTAACTTTGTTGCGGTTTCCAATCTTTTAATGACTTCCGGTGGCAATTCTATTGATGTAGATGTACTAGAAATGGATGGAGATATAGCAATGATTTGCAGTTTCTTAGCCACCTTCCTTAGCCACTGCAACAACTCCGTCGTGGACTTACAGTCATCCTCATTATAATCGCGTATGCCCTTGAGGATTTCGCTATTGTTCCAGTTACGAGGCTGTTTACTTTCGATCCAGCGGGCGTATTGGACTATGGAGTCAGAGGCGGTGGCGACCTTGGTTGTACGCTTTGGTCGATAGAGGTGTTCGACAGCTTTAAGAGAATAGCTGTCCTCACCAATACGAAGGCCTTGGCACACGATACGATATAAATCTACAAATACCTCGTTCCGGAGAAGTTGATCTACCTCCTCTTGCCGGGTGTCGTAGCGCGTACTCAATCGTCTAATCGCGCTTACCTCGTATGGCGCATAATGGTAAATATGCATCCCCGGATTAATCTTCCATCTATGGAATACCCAGTCTATGAATGCTTCAAACGCGCGGATTTCCTCCTCACGGTCGTGTGCCCACCAGTCTTTGAATTCATGCTCGTATACCGTGGACAAACCAAAAAGGTACTCAAGTCCACCAGGTATCAAAGGATAACTTTCCATGTCAAAAATTACATCCGCTGTATGATACGGAGGAAGGGCAGCGAGGCCCTTGGGTTCACCATTTGCTCCATTTTGCGATAGAATCTCATAACGTGGCGGAGAATCGGGTTTTTTAGTCCTGTCTGCAAGTGTTTGGCATTGGAGGCGAGCTTGGGCTACGAGTTTTTCCGTTGAGTCGCTGGCGAGTTTATAAACCGATTTGCCTGATGCTGCCGCGAGATCATTCATTGTTGCAATACCAGAGGCTTTAAGCTTCTTTATTTGGCCGACCGTTATTCCTGCGACTCGCACTAGGTGATCCGTATCTATGAAGAATTGCTCCGCAAGGGAAGTCCATCGACCATGGTCAGCTCTAGCAAGAGGCTCTGGTCGATCTTTAATTTTACCGGTGAAGCCATCCTGCATGGCGAGAAAACTCGCTCTAATGTGGCGATAGTAATGAATGAAATCCTCGACACGAAATTCTACCTTCTCCTTGGATCCTAGAATAATACCGAATTTTTCCGGGAGCGGTTTACGAGTTTCATCAGCAAGCATCTCGGTGTAACAACAAAGCTGAATAGCGTAATATGGCTTGGGAGAGCGGGCTAGTTTCGTGTCCCAAACTTGATATCTTCCAGTTTTATCCAATATAAGAAAGTCTGTAAACCCAGCAAAACGCCTTGCAGCTAAGGCTGCCTGAAAAATAATAGGGGCCTTTGAACTGATAGCGGCGAGAGTATTGCTCCTTGAAACTTCAAAGTCACCCCTGGGGATCTCTAGCAAATTGGGCTCAGACGACTTGAGTTCGTCAAGCACCGCGTGCTCGTGTTGATCGCCGGTCTGAGCAATGAGTTTTTCATCCTCGGTTTCCTCATCTGGAATGACGGCGTGTGGATTCTCCAGGTAGTATCGGTCCATCCAGGATGCGAACGGTGAGACCGAATACAGGACAAGGTCACTCGGGGAATAAACTAGTGATCCTAATTTGTCTTTCTTCATTTGCTCACATCAGGTTTAGTTTTTGGCGGGCGGTATTTATTATGGTCCATATTGAGCGAGGTGCCATCTTTATTTAGAGTTTGCCAATTCACTTTCTTGCCTCAAACCATTAATAAATTTTATTATTGACGATACCTTATAAAGATTTGATTATCTGTTCTCTGACCTTAGTCGTTCCCAATTGTTGAATATCTTCACGCTTAATCAAAGGTTTATCTCTTGAGCAGTTAATAAATTCGCCATTATGAGTAACATACATTCCTGATTGATCAAATACCAAAGCGCGAGACTCATCATCCACCGGGTAACTAACGCCAATAGATGAACCAAGTGTCGGGGAAAACCTATCTAAATGGGTGTATTTTGCTAATTGTGAACGTAAATCCTGCTCAGCTAGAATATTTAGTTTAGCCTCTACCGGTATCCATTTATTGTTGAAGCGGATGAAATAGTCGGCGATGCCGGTTCTTTCATTGTGCCTATAGCAATTACATTCAGCATGGATTGGGGATCTTGAGTCCTTGATTTCGGGGAGAAGATAATCTAATAAGTAAGCGCGCAATTGAGCCTCATTGATGAACCGAGCACCTTTACGGCAAGAAATCGTTATCCAATTATCCTTATCGACATCGCGGAAATTAAGATCACCAGGGACAGCCATCGCCAATATTCCAGGTAGATTGTTGTACTTAGCTATTAATTCCTTCAATTGGCTGAACTGATCTCCGTAGACAGGTGTAACGGTGTTTTGCCCTATCTTTAGAAAGGGATTGAATTCCTCTGAAGAGATAGGCCGTTCAAAAACACTGACTGACGCTAGAGGAGCATATATCGTTCCTTTGAAATGTTTATTTTCATCGAACATACGTTGCGGTCTGCCAGATACTTCACCCACGGCAAAAATCTTCCCTGTCCAATTTCTCGAGGGGCCATCAATTCTCTGTAGGATAGCTACAAGCTTCTCTATTTCCTCTTTCGTATAGGGGGTTGCAGTTGTGTGAGGTTGTAGTCTAATTTGATAAGCTTCAGCCAACAAATTCCGAATCAGTCCTCTTGCAGTTTTTGTATGATAAAAGAATAGCAAATCTCCGGCAGTCAACCATTTTGGTGCTATCCACGTAACGATTCCACTGGAAGGAAAGTGGAGCAAGACGTCCAAGTCAGTTATCCAATCCTTCCCAACCATACCAAGCCATTTAGTTCCCATTTTACGGAGTTCCTCAAGTGTTTTAGGGAAACTCACGCTTGTAATAGCGGTTTGAACACTCCGAAACATTTAAACTCCCTTGCTAACCTTTGATTTAGATGTAATTAGACGTCGGGATGTCTATTTAGTGATGCGAATCAGTTAAGCCTTTTCATAGTACCCATTTGTCTAGCGAAATTGCATATTGTCCAATCCATTGCCCACTCTTTCCCATGTTGTTCGCACTGTAACCCCAATCGCCCTTATAAATACGGTTGTTGTGCGGTAAAGATATGAAAGGACGACCATCTCTAGTGATTTTAGCTTCAGCTACAAAGATAACACCGCTGGTGGTAGCAAGTTTTAGAGAACAAGAATTGGGTTGCTTAGATAGCTTCATAAAAACAGAATCAAAATCATTGTGTAATGGGGGATATATTAATGGACGTTTCATGGTTTGACCACCGTGTGAATTAGATTCTAGAAAATTTAATCTATTGGGATGTTTCGCTTGGGAAATTTTAATTAAACTTATGGTTTTACCAATTTCTTTAAACTCACTATAGGAAAATACGTCGCTTTTGGCATTATTACAAGGATAGCATGCTAATATGCAATTATCTGGGGAGTATTTTCCTTTGGCATTCTTTCTGTCTACTTCCAGATTACGCCCTCTGAGATAATCAACCTTCCCCGTCTTCTTATTTTCTCTAGGGTGGAACCATCTTTCGTAGTAAAGCTTCGTATCACCTGGCAAATGGCAATATGAACACTCTTGTTGTTGCCGTTTATACCACTCGTAGAAATTTGCCCGGTCATTTAACCATTTATTACACAACATGCTCTTACCATACTTATCTTTTCTTCCTTTTATAAGCTGGTAAGCCCTCTCAGCCTTCTGGTCCAGTGATGAAGAATCTTTAGGTATAATCACATGGTGTTTGTGCATTTTTGAAGTCGCCTCATCGGTATCGACATCAACCTGTGTCTTGAAACCACGTGCTCCCCTTAATCACGTGACTCCCACCTGTCAGCCAATATTTTTCCTAGCCGTTTGTAACCAGCGGAAGTGAACCATTTTTTCATCCAATCTTGAACAGCTTTGACACCCTCAGGGTTTTGTTCTTTTATTTTCTCCAGTTCCTCATCTGCTTCTTTGGCAGCGTTATCCATCTTAGTTGCGTCAAATTCCGCCATAATATTTCCTCTTTTAACTCTTTTTCTCAAGCATGCCGACCTCACTCTGATTGATGCCGTAAAGCTGGTAAACCAACTTGTCTATCTGCTTTTCCAGTTCTTCTACTTTAGCTTGCTTGGCAGGGTTGGAGGTGTAGCTTTCATCTTGGGTAATGGCAAGGATTTTATCAACGAGGGAGACAAACGGTTTCTGTTCAGCCTGAGAAATCTTTTTGATGGGAATCTCAGAGAGCGGTACTTGATATAGTTCCAGCATTTCGCCTTTTCGCTTGCCCTTGTGGTAAAGCCATAAATAATAGAGTTTAGAATTCAACAACGCCAAGCAATATTTTAGGTTTATATCACCATTTTTTTCAGTGATGAAATAAACATCCGCACTGGCATACCAAGGTATATCATTATAGGCAAAAGTGTTCTCGTAACTGCGTTGCGGAACAACAATTTTTGGACCACAAAAATCAATGTCTCTTGGTCGGTGAAGATAAGGAGAATTATCTGTTGAGTTGTCTAGTATGGGTTTAAATCTCAACAAATGTTTTTTCAAACTGTTGCCCTCGAGATTTTGTGTTCTTTTGTCTGCATAAATTAAGTATTCAACACAAGAATCATTTGTCCGCCAACGTTGAACATCCGAATTCTTAAACCAAGGTTTTAGTATTTTTTTATCACTGCTCTTAATATCAAGGCTTCGTATTTCTTCGAGGTTCAAAACGAAAATTCCCTCTCCAAATTGAGCTTTGATATTGTAGTTTATTAGGTGTTTGTGAGTGACTTTATCTGCGCTAGAAATTATCCCTTGATTAACATTGCAGAATTGGATGAGTTCTTGACCTTGGGCTTTCAGCTTATTTAAAATTCCTTGCAAGGGGTCATCCTCTGATTCAGCAGTGCCAGTGAGCCGGATATAATATTCGTCCCCTTCATAAAGATCGCTTTGTGGCACCTCAAAATAAGAAGTTTCACTATCTGCCCAACTTAAAATGCTTTGTAGAATAGGATTGGTACCTAACCCGGTTCGTTGTGTAATGCATGTTTGGGCATTAATGCTCTCATCTTGCGCCTTGGATATAAGCGTTACCATATTGTGCTGTCCTAAGGCTGACTCAAATATTTTTAACTCATTAAAATTGATCAACTCTCGAATTATCGAGCGTACTTTAAAATCCTTTCTAAGTTTTGTTGCTCCTGACGCGGTCGGATAGTAGTTAGTAGTAATAAACGCAATTTGAGCATTATTCACTCCGAGATTAAGAGCTAGATGGAAAAAGAAGTAGAATATATCCATTTTACCTTGATAATATTCTTTCAGTGTTCCTTCTTTTATCTCCCAGAATATTTCTTTATGTTTCTTTTCACCAATATACGGCGGGTTAGCAATTACAATATCAAATCCCCGGTTTATACCAAACATCCACCCAGGATCAAACCATTTACATGATTCATAAGAAAATGGGTTCCATTCGGTAAGCTGTTTCACCAAAACGCCAGAAACTGCCCATGCCACATTCTCTTTAAAGAGTTGTTGCTGAGTCGCTCGAAAATCTTTCTCGATTTGGAATTTATCGGTTGCAAAACTACTCAGGTATGTTTCTCTAAGTTCTTTAAGTTTATTTACCATATCCGTAACGCCAAACGCGCTTTGGCTTGCTAACTCTGGCAATCCTACTACTGAATTTGCCGCCACGAACTTAAACTCCAGATTAGGCAAAGGCTCAATACCCCTGTTCTCTTCATCATCAAAGACTAGCTCATCTACCACTAGGGAAAGGAAACATCGAAGCTTAGATATTTCTATAGCAATGGGTTGTATGTCAACTCCATAAATAGAATCCTGAATTACCGTAAGCTTGCGGATGTAATGTTCATTCCCTTTATTAAGCTTGTCTTCAATGATTTTTCTCATCACCGGATGGTAAGTATTTAGATATAACTTCCGCCAAATTTCCAGCTTGGGGTCAACCTTTTCTAACGCCAGTAACATGCGATGTAGGATGCCCATCGGGAAAGCGCCCGAACCACAAGCTGGGTCAATGATTCTGATTTCCTTTAGTGCGGAGACAACAGAGTTCCTCTCCTTTTCGTTAAGAGCGATTGAGTTTTCTTCATATGACAGCAATGTGTTTAGAGTGTCATCAGGTAAACCGGTCTTCGAAAGTAAATATTGTTTTAGGGACTGCTCCACCATATAATCCACGATAGTCCGAGGGGTATAATAACTGCCCGTGGCTTTACGAGCGGTTTCACCAGTAAATGGGTCTACTTCTGCTAGTAGGTTTTCAAAGATTCTGCCCAGCATCTCTGGGTCAACAGAGACATCAGCATCCACTGTGCTGTTTTCATCGATAGTAAAGTTGTATTGTTCCAATACCGTCAGGAACTCGATAAACCACTTATCCGGGATTTTTAATCCATAATTTGCGATATTTTCATAATAGTCATTTACATGGGGCTCAAATAAACCGCCATTTAAGAAAGGTACGATGTTTGCTTCAGGTACGGTAACGGGTTTCCTATCTTTCAGAGGTTTATTCATTAATTCAAAGAATAAAGGTTCCAAGACAGAATGATAGTAACTTGTGTGTTTTCCGACTGCATTTGCAGATAAGGCTTCATTGGAAATAAGAGGAATCCCTTTAGTTGATTTCTTGTGTTTTAAAAACCAGCAAAAAATAGAACGACCGATGAGACGAATTGCAAATTCTTCGTAAGGTTTGTCATCATCGCCAACCGATGGTAAAACCAACACTCTTAAGTAGTCATTTTTGCCAGTAAGACGGTAAAAGAAATCCGCTATCTTGGTGTAGAATTCTTTGTTAACCTTCTCCACGGAGAAAGCATCTCTTATAATCTCGAGGCTTAAGAAACTGCAATCACCAACTCTATCCAGGAAAGTTTTATTGGTCTGGTCTTGACTGACGAAGTAAGTAAAACGGCGGAAGTTGCTCCAGATCAAACGAGTTGCATCCGGTGTGCCGTAGACCAAACTGAAACGGAATTTGCCCGCTGGGTCACTAAAGACAAAAATACCGGCATCGTACCTCATATACCTTTTTAGGATTTTCTTGGCTTTTTCATACTGGGCTTTCTTGCCGCTGCGGTCTGTGAGGTCTCCAACAACATTTACAGTCACTAATACCAGTTTTTCATTAGGACTAAATACAATCTCACCTATCGCCTGAAAATTGGTGAAGCGATCAATCTCATCGTATTCAGAAAGATCATCTTCAAATTCAGAATAATGCTTGCTAACATCCAAGAAAAATGCGTTAAGGTTACCTTCAATGCCTTTGCTAATCACTTTTTGCAGAAGTTCTTTACTCATTTTTCAATCCCCAATGTTTTCGATAGCGACGATGACTTCTTTATCGAGTTGCCCGACTTTCTGCTTTATTTTGGCGAGGTAGTCAAAGCCGAGGTCATTCTGAAGGCTGGCAAGTTCGGCTTTGTTAGCAACAATCTTCTTTTCATCCTTGGTATTCGCATCGAGTAGAGCGATGCGCCTTAGTGTGTAATCGGATAATGTTTTATAATCCACAATATCTTCTACCAGGTTTGCTAGAAGTTGATGGAACTCGTGGTATACATCAGTTTTATCGGCCAGGATAGCTTTCGCATTATAGAAGGCTTTTTTCTCCACGCTCAGCACGCTAGAAGGTATACTCGCTTTTTCTTTCAGGTCTTTAATCTGGGTGTATATATCCCAAAAGATCGCACTCAAAGGTAGAGTTTTTTCTTCCTTGACGCATTTAATTAACGGTAGTGCTTCTTCAAATAACAATTCCGCCGGTTCTTGATTATTTCCGGAAATGCCGCGGATGAATAACCCCATCCCTTTTTTAATAAAGACGGTGAGAGAGTATTGCTTGTACTTTTTTGCTACTTTGACACGAGGTGGCAACATCGCAATTCTCTGCTTGGTGGTCGCATCGATTTCGGAATACATTTTTCGGATGTCGGTCTGGAAACTTACTTGCTCAAGAGTATCTGGATTCTGCTGTATCTTATCGTATAGTTTGGAGGCAGTCGGTTCTTCTTCCGCTTCAAAAACTTTGGAATCCTCGCCCAAGGTATTGTGAATCATAAACATCTTTTCTCTCGCGATTTGCCGGCTTTTCACAATATCAGACCCCTGGATCGTGGGGAAAAAGTTGTAAATATAGAGATTTTCAAAGACTTTTTTACTAATTCGGTTAATCCTGCCGACGCGTTGTACAACACGGGTAGGATTCCATGGAATATCAACATTGATAACTGCTCCCGCACGGTTGAGATTGACACCTTCTGACATTTTATCCGTGGTAATCAATATCTGGTATTTATTATCCTGGTTTTTGTAGGTTGTATCAAAATTGCTTATAATTTCTTTTGACTTAGCTTTGTTAAGGTCGCCTTTCACAGCGATAATCTGCCCCGAGAACTTCTTCTCTAAATAGAGTTCGACGTATTTTACAGTATCTATATATTCAGAAAAGACAATAACCTTCCTATTAGGTTCGCTGGCCTTATCCTTTTGCTTTAAAATTTTAGACAGGTATGTTTCTAATTTAGCTAATTTGGGATCGTTATCTACTAATTTCAGGGTATCCAGTTCCTCAAGTATTTTTTCGAAGAGGTTGATATCGGATTCTATATCTGCTAGGAACTTGTCTTTTTGCTTGAATTCTTTCTCATTCAGTTTATATACCTTATATTGTTTAGGGTAGGTTCCGGAAGTTAGTACTTGTTCGAATTTATCTAACTCCGCCGTAATTTCATCCAAGTCATCATCGTAAATCTGGTCAATAAGTTTACGGTCCAGAATAAATTTACCACCGCTGTTAGTGATAAACTGCTGTACCTTTTCAGTAATAGTTTTAAAATTGGCAATACTCTGCCGGAACGCTCCGAAGGAACTCTCGAACCTTTTTACTAACAACCTTCTCATAAAGTCGTATAGGTTCTTTTGGATTAAAGCTTCTCGGTTTTCATCCTTATTCAGTTCGTCTTCGTCCATGCCCACGATACCGGCTTCATACTCAAAAGGACGGTAGATAGTACCTTTAAAATCACCACCCTCACCAAAATAATGTGAAATGACCCGGTCATAAAATTCTGACTGCTCCGGAGTCAAATAGAAAAATGCTTCACAAGGGTCCTTTACTTCTGATAGTTCGTAAATTTCCTTTGAGTATTCCGGATCTGTTTTTAAGTCAATGCGGTTGCGGCGGATGGTGACTGGAGAAATGACCGATCGAATATCTTTTGCCAGATATTTTGCTCTTGCGGTTACCTGTTTCAGGTCAATTTTTTCTGTCTCAAACAGCGCTTTATAATCTGCTATTGCACTATCACGTTTCTTATTATCAGATGAACTATGGTTCTTTTTAATATTAGCGAGACGTTTGAAGGTTTGGTTGTACTGCCGGAATCTTTCATCTAAATTATTAGCTAAAATGAGATTTGATTTGCCAGGTACCGTAAAAAGTTTAAGCAGCGAGAATATGTCAGCGGGGGTGTTGTTAAACGGTGTAGCAGTAAGCAGAATGACGATTTTATTACGGCAGATATTACTTAGAATTTCATAGGCTTCAGTATCTTGATTACGGAAACGATGAACTTCATCGATAATTACTACGTCGAAGTCATTCTCATTCTGGACAAGTTTTAGTGTATCTCTCAAAGTTTCTAAGCCGCAACTTCTAATCTCCCATCCGTTAAGCTCGAAGTCATTTCGGTATTTTTCCCAACCTGTACGGATACCATCATCGATCCCACCTTTAAGTGCAGGTGGACAAATAATTAAACCACGTTTGTATAAGCACTTAGCAATCATCCCGGCAATAATACTTTTACCTAACCCAACCACGTCCGAAATAATGACACCATTCTCTTTCTCAATGATATTGAGCGCTTGGGCAACAGCATCTACCTGGTAGGCGTATTTTTTAAACCCGCCTTTCTCCAGAAGTTGGAAGACGTATTCCTTAATGTCTTTAGGCTTATGTAACTCCAAGTAGGTTTTCAACACAATAGCGAAGGCTTCGTAAGGAGTCACTTCCGCTATCAAAGTCGCCTCTTTAAGGATTTTTATCAATTCGATTTTAAAAGCATCATCTTCCGTGATTTTGACAGCATTACACCAAAGTTCATCGAAATAATTTTCAGCGTCTTGAGTCCCATAATCACTTATTTCAACATTTAATTCATTCTGCTGGCCTAATCCCGCCCTGGTCAGGTTACTACTACCGGTAATAAAACAACAAGGTTTAAGAATTGCCTGGTTGTCTTTCATTTTAAAAAAATACAATTTGGCGTGATTAGGTTCACGGGTTTTCCGAATGATTAGTTTATTATCAATTATGGCTTGAATGAAAAACTTCGCTTGTTCGTAAAATTCTTTAGTATCAAACTCATCAGAATTGATGGAGTTAATGATCGATTCCTTGAATAGCAACTGATGTTTATTGCCGTCCAACTTACCTATAGCGCCATACTCGATCAAACCGTAAGCTTGCCTATCGACATTAAGACCAACGAGAACGCGGGTAACTAAATCCGGATTATTCTTGATCGATTCATATAATTCCCTAATCCCTGAAAAATAGAAGAAGCCAACGAGGAATTTTATTTCTTTACTAATACTAATTAGCTGGGAGATTCTTTCCTTGAGAATCTTATTCTCAGTGTTGTTGATAAAAGTGCTTTGTTTTTTTTGATCAGCCATTGATAACCTCCTTAAAAATAGATCGAATGGCTACTCATAGAAGAAATCAATAAAATTACGTCAATTCTAACATGATGGAAAATCTCTGGCAATAAAACAAGTTTCCTACAGAGTTTGGGGCATGCCCCATCTTATTCGCATTGCTATAGCGGCTCCAACTTCAACTTCGATCGATTTTACTCAAGTTGACAAGCCTAATAAACACGATATTTTACTCCTCTATCCCTATGCAATTCAATGCCTGCTGGAACTTCCTGTAATATTCACCGTTTATAACGGTGTCAATATTTGCTCTAATAAAAAGAAAATCCAAATCCCGGTTTTCAAGACAAATTTCGGTATGTGTAACATACCCCTGCGTGAATGAGGGACCGTTTCCCTTCCACTCAAAAGAACCACGGTAATGGGGTTCGTGTTCTTCCTTACCAAGGTAAAATCTGATAAGTTTATTTCGAAATATTTGGCATACCGGGACAGCGCCATCAGCAATGTACTCCTTACCAGCAAAGACCATGCCTTTTTCTAGCTTCTGCAATGCGCCTTTAATAGCACTCTCTATTGTAACCCCAGGGAAAGCTGGTGTCTGAAATAAAAAGATTTCTTCCGAGTATGGCCTAGCTGTCCGCCTAGTATGAGCCCAGAAAGTAATAGGTACTTCGGAAATTTTCTTGTTTTTTCGCCTCCCCAAAGGCATTAGGACCGGGGTTAAAATATCTTCTACCCATTCATTTTCCGGATCTTTCTTAAGTTCGAGCCCCGGGAAATAGCTAACTGTGGCCAGTTCTTTTCGGCTGAGGTCAATGTAATAACGTTTAGACATATTATCCTCCATTTTTCTCCCGCGATTGTTTTATTTGTTCTGCGAGTCTAGCAAGGATCATTTCGCACTCATAGTGAAACAGTTTCTTACTGATGAAAATACCGCCGATGTTCTCTAGTATTTCATTTACAACATTCTGTATTGGGTTGGTTATCATATCATCCTCTAGTACCTCCTTGTTATCAGATTCAGCTTTATTGTGGATAAAACGTGACTCATATGGATCTTTACCCCGGCTTATGTTCTCAATCTGCTCAGATAACCTCAGGACAATCAAATTGGCTTCGTAGATTGAACATTCTTCTCTAAAAAATATATCAAGGATCTCCCTTTGCACTTCTAGCAATTCCTCTATCCTTGACGACCATTCATTCATATACCGGACACTTTTCTCTATCTTGTGATAATTACCAAGGTACTCGTGCAAACTCCACTTATATATTAATAGTTATTCAATACCATTTAGCCTGATTTAAATACTGACATTAATGTATTAAAAATCATCAAAATTCAGGCACGAAATGAATAACTAATATAATTAGAGTGGTAAGTAAGAAAAAGGGAAAAGTGTGAATGAAAACGAAGAAAGCCAATAAAATCGATATGGCTAAAACTTATCTTGAAATTGGTGATTATTTTATCGAAAGAGAAATGTATCAATCGGCAGTTAAGATAATAACTAAAGCCATTGAACTGAAGCCGGATATCGGAGTATTTTATGAACGTCGTGGGCTTGCTTATGGTTACATACGTGAGTATGAGGATGCGATTATTGATTTTATGATAGCTATTAAAATAAACCCAACCTGTGCCGGTACTTTCAATAACCTAGCGTTAGCACATTACAAGTTATGGCGTTTCGATGAAGCTATAAAATATTATGATAAAGCTATCAAACTGGACCCAGACGTGAGCATATTTTATTCAAATCGAGGGGTGGCATTTTATAATATTGGGCAGTGTAAAAAAGCGATTGCTGACTATAACAAAGCAATCAAATTAAAACCGGAGAATACAGAAGTATATACCTACAGGGGTGAGGCATTGGCTGACTTGGGTAAAATTGGAGAGGCATTAGCTGACTTTGATAAAGCGTTAGCTTTAGATCCATGCGACATTCACGCTTACGTAGGGAGAGTTTTGGTTGTAAATCAATTTGTTTCTCCTAATGAAAAGTAAAAACAACCTCGCGCTTATTTCGATTCCCAAGGTTTCTTTTCAATCCATTTGCTAATAGATTGACGGAACCTTTTGGTTAGCGAATCGTTATATCCGGAAATGGCATTTGTAAATTCTTCGAAATTGATCGTTTTAAATGTTTCCGGTTTCTTCGTTTTTTCATTATCCTGCAAAGGTTGAATATATACTATAGTTGGATTTGTTGTATACGGTTGTACAACAATATCATCGATAATTTTTCCCCATTTTTTATGTTTGCCAAATTTTCGGTTTTCATTTTGTAGGAATTTACACTCAACCAACCCAATTGTGTCTAAAGAAGTAAATAAATTAACATATTTCCACTTTTCATTAGTACGCTTGAATACGGGTTTCAACTCGTCTATTAGAGTTGAAATCGTCTTTTTCTCAGCCTTTTCAAGATACTCTAACTGTTCTGGATCAATAGATTTCATATCCGTTTTTAATTCTATCAAATAGCACTTGACACCCTTTTCCTCATCAGCAAAAACAGCATAGTCCACTTTGTTAGTGCGGTTTGTCTGCTTTTCAACGTTTTCGGTCTTGACAAGCAACGGTATTTCAGGAATAGCGGTGTCTTTGGTTGTGGGCTTTTCATCATTTTTGGTTTCAATACGCAATGGAAATTCAGGAATAATGGTGTCTTTGATCGTAACCCCAAATTGTTTATAGAATACAGTCTTAAGATATAGCGAAAAGAACAGATCAGCCCGACGCTCTAATTGCCAATATGGCAAATGGCGCCATTCGTCCATCCTGTTAAAAATATCATTGATTTCCATGCCGTGCCCCCCTTTGCGCAATAATAATCGGATTTCTTATCACTTACTCAGCGCCTCTACTAATCTCACCATTGCTTCTGTGTCCCGTTCACAATATTTCAGGAGATTGGTTCTAAGCTCTTTACATTTGTCCAAGGTGGTTTTGGGGCTGATGATTTCAAAATATGCCAATGACGCTAACCCGCCCTCGTTTATCTCAAGGTCTTTATAATTCATACCGGGCACCAGTGCCGGAAGAACATCCTTGATAGAAAAAGAGCCGTGAAATTCAGGATGGTAACAAAATTTACGCACTTGTGGCAATAGATCAAAAATACGTGGTAGAACCGCCAGCAGATCGCCTGAAAATTGAGGAAGGGCATCCGCCAGGGATTTGATACGTCCTTGTTCATACCCGGAGTACACCACAATCGAACCGCTTTTACCCAGCGCATTGACAAGGCTCTTGGCAAATGCAGGACGGGGATCTCCAATACCATCGTGAAGAAATTCCTCATGGTGCAAGGTGCCGTCTTTGTCCAGAATGTGGTCTGACCATTGGAAAGGTATGACCTCATACGGCCTGGTTCCTATGTAAAGCGGCAGAGCCGGATTGAAAGTTTCAAAATCTAGAAAATGAACTGGATAGACAAGTTTGCTTAATTCCTTTTTGATTTCTTTGTCCAGGTATAAAGTGTTGTTTACTACACAATCGCGCACCCGTTGCTGGATTTCATTCAATTCGGAGAAATCGGCGGGTATCTCAAGAATATCGTTAACCCCAATAGCTTCCAGACGTTGTAACAATTTCTCGCTGATTCTTGGCAACTGACTAATATGATGCACCGGTTCGTTCTGATGACAATATCCGTAAAAACTACATCTATTAGGTTTGGTGCATTGCTTACCGGCTTTTATCAAGGGAGAATCGGATTCTGCCAAACAAAGCCGCATTGATTTCAATGAATTTTCGATTTCCGGCTGTAACGCCTGTGTTTCACGTGTAATATCATCAACTGTAAATAGTTGTTTGAAATTATATTCACCCCCGGGATAAACATATTCTTTATTCAGGTGAGCTAGACAAACCTGTGTCACCTTGATCCCCGCGCCGATAAGAATGTAATACTGGATGGCAGCATCAAGGATATATTCTTCTTTCAAAGAGTTAGAAGATTTTACTTCCATGAGACTGAGGGAATTTATGCCTATGGGTTGGAGAATATCCACTTTGGTTCGTACATCATCATATTGGAAAGCGGCTTCAAATAGCGGTATTGGCATTTTTCTGGACATAGCATCTTTGGTTAAGGATAGCGCTTTCGGGAAATGCATAAAATCTGCTTCTATCAGGATGCCATCGGGGAATAATTGCCTGGCGAGGATGCCGACATCCGTACCGGTGTCAAACAATGCTTGCTGGCTAACCCCTACTGGGTCGGCTAAGTCCCTATGATAACAATCCAGGTACAGGCGTTTTTCACATTGTATCCCTGCCATAAAACGTGATTTTGACAGAATTGGGAGTTTTTGAACATTTCCCATTATGTTTTATTTATCCAAATATGATTTTCTATAAATCCGTTAAGATAATGAACCAGCGATTCTCTCATCAAAATAAATCTTGGAACCCTTCTTCTCCGTTTGGAACTGCTAATTACAATAATTAAAGAATTAATGGGGGGCACCGCCGCAATCCTCAATAATCACAAAGCCTCTGTTCCGACAAAAATTGTTGGCTTCCTCGCCTCCACTAAACCCCCACAACTCTTCGTTGTTTAAGTGTTTAATATCATATGCCAGCCTAATGATTTCTTTAGGTGGGAAGTGACGAAATTGTTTTCCTGCCCACACTAGGCAATACCGGGTTGACCTGCGCACTGAAGGTACCACGTATACCCCAGTGTCTATCATCTTAATAGCGTCGGTCATATCATTAGGGGTAATAGTATTTGGAATTGCCATTGACCACCTCCAAAAGTTCTTTTGCTAATACATAATACGTTTTTCTTGGCTTATTCTCAATTGCATTAACTTCGAAAATATTGTTTGACCACAATTAATATAATCCCTATAAAAAGTACGCCGATAAGAAATTTGGTCCATATTTCAAGCATGAGGTCAAAGTTAAACAATCCAATAATAATCGTAGCGGCCACACATAATCCTAAAAACACAGCCCCGATTTTTCTAATGCTCATCAGTTCCCTGAATAAAGGGCTCCGCCGCAAATTTCACAAATTCGGTCCAAACCGCCGAAGATATTTGTTCCTCCAGCTTTAATCATCCCTGTCCCACCGCAATTCCGGCAAATGGGGATTTGTTGAGGTATCAAATTGAACCGGCGGCCGTGACATACGGGGCAGTTGGCGAAACCCAAACCTCTGGGGTCCTTTCCCCCTGTGTGTTTCCATACGGGGCCAGGTTTGCCTAATATTTACTTCATTTATTTTTCCTTGCGGTTGGAGAAATGACCTGATAAGGTTGCTATTTTGAATGAAGTCGTGACCACACCGCCGGCAGAATCTTTTTGTGATTGACACCTGTTCTCCACAATTTGGACAATATTTCATATAATCCTCCTTCGTTTGCAAATCAAATTTTTTAATATTGATCGGTTTTGTCTTTCTGATTTTGCAGGCTAGTGGCACGTCTTACTAGTTCTTCATATAACACGGCGTTCTCCAACATAACTCCGGCCTGATCAGCGGTCTTTTGAACCACTGCCAAATCGTCTTTTGAGTACACCTTATTTGATTGCTTTTTACCTAGGCCGAGAATAGCGATGAGCTTGCCATGACTCTTAATAGGAAATAAGAACACGAGATTAGCTAACATGCTGCTTTCTGTTGGTTCTATTGCTTCAGGTTTCTGGGCATTGTTTAGTTGTCTTACGCTGAGCGGTCGAGATTCTCTGTGGAGTAAAACCACAATCGGGCTATTGGGTTTCAAATGAACGTTATTAACCGCGTCACCTGGCGCCTTGGGACATTGAAATCGAGTCGTGAATCCACTACCTGCGCTATCTTCCAAAAGCAATACACAATGCGAAACTCTAATGGCTTTGGTTAGAATTAACAACAAGGCCGAAGCGAATTGCGATAAATTGAGGATATTTCCCATTCTAGCAGCGAAGTTAAGCAGGTCTTGGCGAGGTAAATAGGTTTGCCCATAAAAAACGCCCTCAAAGAACATACGAATAGGAACCGTAAGTTTCAGACTTACAACGGCGAGCATTGTAGCTAAGACCGCAGCCAGAATAATTACGGAATGTAATGGCAGTCTAGTATACATCCAGGCGATTAGTATAATCACAGCAAAATTCACTACTGAGATAGATATTACAGTTAGAGTTAAAGCCATCGTTTTTCGCATTTAACGCCCTCCTGTTAGTAAATTTTTCTTATATATATTGCCTCTCGACTATTAGAGGTCAATTATCGAGTTGATTAATGGTAACGCCGCAAGATTTGATCGCATTTTCTAGCTCTTTCTGCCACATATTCAGGGGTAGATTCACCCCTGAGCAGTTCATCCAGCGCCTTGAAGTACCAATCCATGCGGTGTTGCTTTAAAACCTGGAAGCGGTCCTTTCCGTGTAAACCGGTCGTGATACCCATATTTCACCTCGTTTCGTTACCTTCTCGAAGGTTTTACTGTCCTCCATTTATCGGACACGGGTAAGGTCCAGTGTTAAAACCGATAGCTCTGGCGGATTTGCGGGGCTCCATTATTCCTAATACCGTATCGACATTTTCGGGTGTTAATTCCAAAGTAGAGTTTTCATCTGTCCCTTCCGTCCCGGTGATAACCATGCTGAACAGGGTTTCCTGGATTTGCGCCGGGGAAAATCCCGCTGTTTTTTCCGCCAGATAGGTTTTCGTTTTCGGGTTAATGGGTATTCTTTTCGCAAGATGTTCAATTAATTGCGCGCGTATTTCATCAGCTGGGTGCGGGATTCGGATTATCCGGTCGAAGCGGGAAGGCCTTTCACTTAGAGCCTTATCCAGCATCTCCAAACCGTTGGTCGTTGCCACGGTTACGCAACCATTCACCTCCGTGATTCCGTCCATTTCGTTAAGCAGAGAAATTAAAGGTGGGATACTCTGGTACATTTCTCCCATTCGTTCCTGCCCGATTAAGTCTATGTCTTCAATGAAAATGATACAGGGGCTTACGTCCTGAGCTATTTCGTAAAGACTGTGTATATAGCCTTCATGCGTCATACCGGAAGATTCAGCAAAAAGGCAGGTGATACCTTCGGCTTCCGTTGCCAAAGCTTTGCATACGATGGTTTTACCGGTGCCAGGTGACCCTGCCAGAATGATGCCCCTCTTAGCGGGAATACCGTATTTTTGCCACACCTCGAGTTTCTTCAAAAACCCAACAGTATTCTGGCGGATTTCCCGCTTGATTTTAGAGTCGAGAACCACTGATTCCCAGTCCCGTTTACCGGCTTCAATAAAAACTATTCCCCCAGCGTTTAAACCTATTTTCTTACCGCGATAAAAATTATTATCGGTAAAATAATTGATCACTCCCTCAACTAGTTCGTCAATGATGGGCTGTTGTTCTTCAGGAGCTTCTACCTGTAAATAGTTGGTACTATTGCTCCTTGAATCCAAGGTTACCAGGAGCTTGACGCTGTCTTTCTTGATGAAAATCTGCCCGTCAATCAGGCAATTTACCTTCTTGTCGTAGTCGGTCTTCACGTCGCAATAAATAGGCTTCGAATAATGGTAGCCAAATACGTTGACTAATTCCCAGTGCTCTTTTTCCATGACGCATCGGAATGTCCAAGCTAGCAGGTCTCCGTAAAACCACCGCTGGCTAAAAACGCCCACGGCACGGGGTCCATCACCCATAAAATCTTTAACGGCAATTTCATTCTTTTTGCTAAAATGTTCGTGCCTCGCGGCACGGTCCATATATATTTCTTCGTCGTCATTCATCGCGGCTGACAGTTTTTCTTCTGCTGTGGCTTCTATTTCGTCCATAATTTACCTCCATTCCTTTCTGCTTAACTAGACGATAAATGGGTTGCGGGACAACTAGGTGTCAATTTAACAGCCACGATTTAATAAAGTGGCTAATGCCTATTTTCCCAGGGTGACTTATCTTTGGGTTTAATACCCTCGGTTTCTTTTATCGAAACCTTCACGGGTATCAATCTCGCCTGTCTTCCGCATAGTAGGCAAAAAACCGTTTCGTAGTCACGAACTAATGCCAACATACCGCACCGGGGACACTGATTGTTTTTCATTTTTCCTCCTACTTTTCTCTTTATACCTATACTGTAAAACTGTTGTTGGACAACAGTGTGTCCAATATTACGAGCGTAAACAAATGATTTTTATGATATAATGCCGTTACGTTTTGTGGGCTGATTTTCGATCAGAAAAGTGAGGGGTCAGATGATATTCGTGAAAGACCGTCAAAAAAAGCTTGTGCGAATGGTAAAAATAGAGCACCTGTTTTACCAAAATCCACAAGGGCAAACTCTCGAGGAATTGGCCGAGAAATGTATGGTGTCAAAAAAAACTATTACTCGTGATATCGCCGATCTTGAAGAATCAATATATCTTCCCGTGTATCAGGAGCGCAATTTTGACAAAAAAACCCGGTATAAGATAGACCCGCATAATTTTGTACCACTGACCGCTATCAACATGCAAGAAGCTATGTGTATTTTTATGGCACTACGCTTGATGAGTCGTCACGCGTATCGTTATGATCCTAATATTGCTTCTACATTTGAGAAATTGAACTCAACTGTGCCTTCACCTTTAAGGGACCAGATACAAAAAACCTTGGAATGGATGATGCATTTGCCAGAAGATAAACGGTCTGGCGATATCCGGAATACCATTGCCCAAGCAATGGTTAATTCGCAGAGGGTAAAAATAACGTATAAGGGGAAAGAAAAATCAAACCGCACGATCCAACCATATTGTATTGAACCAGCTGCCACAGGACATGCCAGTTATGTTATAGCATTCTGCCAAAAAGCCAAAGATGTGCGGACGTTTAAAATCGAGAGGATTGAGTCTGCTGTTCTATTAAAGCAAAAATATGCCATTCCACTCGATTTCGACGCCAGTAAGTACTTTAGCACCGGATGGGGGATAGAATCTGAAGGGCAAGTAAAAACGATAAAGATGCGGTTAAAACCTGGTGCCGCTAAGAATAGCAGGGAAGTAATTTGGCACCCTTCACAGAAGATCGACATGCACAAAGACGGGTCAGCCTTAATGACCGTCAAAGTGGTCGATACTTCCGAGTTCTATAATTGGGTACTCGGATGGGGAGATGAGATTGAGGTGTTATTGCCGGTAGATGTTCGCCAGAATGTGATTGACATGGCAACGAAAACTATAAAGGTTTACAAAAACTTATTTTACTTTAATAATTGAAAATCTAGAGGGAGAATACAATATATGCAAAAGGATCCCTACTCCTTTTCCGCTATAGTTGAGGGCCAATATCAGGTCAAAATAAATATAGCTGCATGGATGACCCGCAAAGGAATAGAAGACTTTCAAGAAAAATATTTGGCTTTATGCAGGGAAGATGCAGCATTTGCACGAGTATGTTCGTTTAACAAACCTATTCTCGAATATATTTCTGAGTCAGTTTTCCCGTTGACAGACAAGATTGATCAGAGCAAGAAAAAGGTAATGATTGTTTTTGGTAATCCTGCTACAAACAGCATCGTTAAAAAAATGTTTTTCTATTCACGACAGGATGGAGGTCGTCATCCGATTTGGAAGAAATTGGAAGATGCTGGTCTTTTATTGCGAGAGATTAGGGACAACTTAGACGATCGGGAAGAAGAAGCAGAAAGAATAAGGACTGCCATCATAAAAGGAGCTACCTCAGTTCAATATACACTTGGTTTGACGACTTTTTATTCATTCCCGACCCCTGTTAAGACACGAAAAATGAAATACGGTGACGTAGCTGGAGTAGAATCACTCTTTAGAGCTGTCATATCTATACTTCAGCGAGAAGAAATCAAGCGTCTTGAAAACTATGACTTTGGCAAAGGTGCTATATGGATATGTACCCAGGATACTTCTTATAAGTACATAGAAAAAGACTATAAGGGCTCATCAGTCAAGTACTGGCCTATGCGCAATAGCGGCGGCAATTACCTTAGTGAGATTTTGCGAAAGGTATAGAACAAGGGATTCGACCTTTACGAGATTCCCGGCTGTATATTTACAATTCGGTGTTGAAAAAGCAATGGACAAGGTGAATGTAGTTTGGGAGCATTTCCGAAGAACCGGGAACGAGCAAAGATTTGAATGAATACTTTTAATCCAGTTCACCTGCGAACTTCGCAATTAAAATCGCGACCGCTCGCCCCATGTCTTTCTTCCGAGAAAGCGGAGCTCCAGGATAAAACTGTTCAGCCAAGGTTCTCACTCGTACATTTTCGTAGTTAATCAAACCGGCTCGTTTCTTCCATCCCTGCGGCCGGACCATTGTGAACGGCATCTTCAACGCGCCAAGACATCCCAGGATAATACCGTACGAGGTCCCAAAGTTAAACACTCCGGTAACATCCTGTCCGGGCATGGCACTCACCTCTTCTACATAAACCATATAGTTATTATCCGCATTATCACCGTGGATAGCCGATTGCCATGTCTCCAGCAGTTCAGCCAGCTCGGCTGCGTTGATTTGCCGATGTTTGCCCATCCTGAACAACGGCATATCTTCCACCGTCACGAAATTATCATCTTGCAGTAAAGCAATAGC
>Ga0209777_10002178_pt1 | contig 26438 bp, 26 predicted proteins | sample FrelakmetHBP12HB_FD_187147 | JGI IMG/M metagenome (GOLD analysis project Ga0209777, IMG submission 187147) | Freshwater lake sediment microbial communities from the University of Notre Dame, USA, for methane emissions studies -HBP12 HB (SPAdes)... | ecosystem: Environmental > Aquatic >... | reverse complement strand
GAGAGCGACAATGCGTCCATTTGGGGAACCCTGAGCTCCTACCCTCAAAAAAACCATATCATTACTACGCGGGTGGAACACCCGGCGGTTGGCAATTTAGCCACCTATCTTTCCAAAAAAGGCTATAAGGTAACTACCCTTCCGGTAGATCGTGAAGGTCGGCTGGATTTGGATCATTTGGCCTCGGCCATCACCGAAGAAACAGCCCTGGTGAGCATCATGTGGGCCAACAATGAAACCGGGGTCCTCTTCTCTATCGAAGACATAGCCCAGATGGTTAAGACCAGGGGAGTAGTTTTCCATACCGATGCCGTCCAGACTGTGGGTAAACTTCCCATTGACCTTACTAAAGTCCCGGTTGATCTTCTTTCCTTTTCCGGTCATAAGCTTCATGCCCCTAAGGGCATCGGGGTCCTTTATATCCGCAAAGGTACCCGCTTTACCCCTTTTATCATTGGAGGTCACCAGGAAAGGGGGCGCCGTGGAGGAACCGAAAACGTTCCCTATATTGTCGGCCTGGGAAAGGCCTGTGAGCTGGCCAAAAAAAATCTACTCTTCGAAAATGAGCGGGTCCGTGCCCTGCGGGACAAACTGGAAAAGGGGATCCTGGCTACCATTCCTAAGGTCTTGATCAACGGGCAGCAAAAAGAACGATTGGGCAATACCTTGAGCATCAGCTTTGAATATGTGGAAGGAGAATCTATCCTCATGCTTTTGAGTAATTTAGGTATTTGTGCATCTTCCGGCTCGGCCTGCACCTCCGGTTCCTTGGAACCGTCCCATGTGCTCCGGGCCATGGGAGTGCCTTTTACAGCTGCTCACGGCTCTATCCGCTTCAGTTTGAGTATTTATAATAATGAGGAAGAAATTGATTATGTTCTGGAGCACCTCCCTCCAATCATCAGCCGGCTTAGGGAGATTTCCCCTTTTTGGAAAGAGGGGAAGACCAGATTGGCCTCACCCGGGCAATAAAGATACCGTCTATAGGCAACGGGTTCAAGGTTTAAGATTTTTGATGCCAGGTTTAAGGATCATGAAAATCCACAAACCATAGACATGAACCCGTAAACAGTGAACCTTTAACCTTGAACTTTGAACTTTTTATATATCGTTTATGAGAAAAATAAGTGCAAAATCAAGACGGATAAATATGAAACCTCCTTTGTATTTCGTCATCATGGCCGGGGGCAGGGGCACCCGTTTCTGGCCCAGAAGCCGGATCAAAAGACCCAAACAACTCTTAGACATTGTGGGCACTAAGACCATCTTGGAACAGACCATAGACCGTCTCCTTCCTTTAACCGACTTGGAGCACATTTTTATTGTTACCGAGATCTCCCAGGTCAAAGCTGTCAAAGCCTTGCTGCCGGGCTTATCAAAAAGCCGTTTGATTGTGGAGCCCTTGGGGAAAAATACGGCCCCCTGCATCGGCCTGGCGGCCTTGATCCTGGAACGCCTCAATCCGGAAGCCATAATGGTTGTCTTACCGGCCGACCATTATATCTCCCGGGTCTCTTCATTTCAGGAAACCCTATTGGCCACGGCCCAGGCCTCTCAATATGGGGACTACTTAATCACCCTTGGCATCCCCCCGACTTTTCCGGAAACGGGATACGGCTATCTGGAACGGGGTAAGAAAGTCACGGAGATCAAAAGTCATAGGATTTGGAGAGTAAAAGCCTTTCATGAAAAACCAGACCGTCCCAAAGCCGAAGCGATGTTAAAGACCGGGAAATTTTTTTGGAACAGCGGAATGTTTGTCTGGACCGTCTCAGCCATCCTGAAAAAGATGTCCCAATTGACGCCGGAGATGTATGAACAATTAATGAAACTCAAAAAATTCCTGGGGACTTCTCAATGGGAAAAGGCCTTGAAGACCGCTTATGAAAGGATGGAAAATATTTCCATTGATTATGCCGTCATGGAAAAGGCCGATAATGTGGTTATGATAGAGGGAGACTTCGGCTGGAATGATGTAGGAAGCTGGGAAGCGGTCTATCAACTGGAACCCAAGGATGAACAAGGGAACTGCTTAAAAGGTCCTGTTTGGGTCCTGGATAGTCAGGGGTGCCTGATCCACAGCCCTCAAAAGGCAGTGGGATTGATAGGGATGAAAGATCTGATCGTGGTAGATACCCCGGATGCCCTTTTGATTTGTCCCCGAGAGAGGGCCCAGGAGGTAAAAAAGATCGTCGAGTTATTGGAAGCTCAGGGTAAATTTGAGTTGTTATGAAAGTTTCAAGAGAGAGACGCATGATAAATTCAAATCGAAGTCGGGTGGTCTTAGGTATAGATTTTGGAGCCACAAATCTAAAAGCTCTGCTTATGGATAAAGAAGGGCAAATCTATCAGCGATTTTTAGAGTCTTCCGAACCTGAACGTGGACCAGATGCAACTCTAAATCAAATTATTGATTTGGCAGAGCGTGCAAGAAAAGATGCTGATTCTTTAGGTCTCAATCTGACGGATATAGGCATTGGCACATGTGGCCTTATAAATGTGAAATTGTCGAATCTCCTGTATTGCCTGGCTGGAGAAATGTCCCTGTGGAAAAAGTAATCAGGGAAGCTACTGGACTTCCAGTTTATCTGGATAACGATGCCAATCTCGCCATCCTTGGAGAGTGGTGGCAAGGAAGCGGAAATGGATGCAAAGTTGTTGCAGGCCTTACTCTTGGCACCGGTATAGGAGGGGGATTTGTAATTAATGGACATAGTTACCGAGGGGGATGAGGATTTGGAGCAGAATTTGGACATATCTCTGTCTCCGAGGAACCTCCCTGCCCCTGCGGTGGTAAGGGGTGTTTAGGACGAGTGGCATCAGGTACTGCCACATTGCTTCGTTATCGGAAACTTGCTGGAGAGAAAGCAACATTCGTAAAAGGTATCCTTGAGCTTGGAAGACTTTCAGAAATTGGGGACAGCGCAGCAAAAGAAGCGATTATTACCTCAGCTAATTACCTTGCTAAAGCAACCTTAATCCTTATTAACAGTCTTAATCCTGATATTTTTATATTTGCCGGTGGGATGGCTGGCTTAGGCGATGTCCTCTTGGATCCAGTTCGAGAATTTATTCGCTCTTCAACATTCAAAATGGTAGGGGAAAATACCCCTATTGTTGCAGGGAAGTTGGGTATATATTCAGGATGTTTTGGCTCTGCTTGGCTGGCATTATCAGGAACTCCTGTTTTGCCTAGTCACTAAAGATTCCTGTGCTTCCACACGGGGTTTTCAAGGCATATTTTCATAAAGGTGTTGAAATACCCCTTAAGCCTTTATCTCGACTTGTATTGTAAAGGAAATTCCTTCTCTAAGAAAGTTGCCCAATATTGTTGATTCCGTATGATCGCATATATAAACATGAAAATTCGAAAAATTTAATTTATTGACTGATCATATTTTCCAACTTTTCCTAAGCTTTTAATGCGAGAATCAATTTCGTGAAACATTTCTTTCATCCGTTGTTCTGATATAGGTGATTCGATAACTATAACCAAAGTCGGTTTATTAGAAGATGCCCTTACTAATCCCCAGGTGCCATCCTCCAGGATCACACGAACGCCGTTGACAGTAATTAATTCTTTTATCTTCTGTCCAATAACTTTTCCCCCGGCATGAGCAATTTTTTCATAATAGTCTTTAACAGTTGTTACGATTGTGTATTTTTCTCTTTCTGAACATTCTAAGGCCATTGTGGGTGATTGCCAGGTTTCTTTTAATTCATTCCTTAATTGCGACAATTTTCTTTTTTCTAAATCAAGCATTTTACAAACCATTATAGAGGAAAGTATCCCATCGTCATAACCATTGCCAATAGGGGGAGCAAAGAAAAAATGTCCGCTCTTTTCAAAGCCGGCTAATGCCTTCTTTTCCCAAACCCGTTTTTTAATATATGAATGTCCTGTAATCCAATATTCTACAGTTGATTTATTTTTAATCAAGATAGGATCACTCATAAAAAGCCCAGTTGATTTAACATCAATTATAAATTTAGAACCGGGGTATTGTTTAGAAAGCCTCCTTGCTATCAATAAACCAAGCTTATCACTATATAGTTCACTTCCCTCATCATCAACAACACCTAATCTGTCCCCATCTCCATCAAAGGCAAAACCAATATCAGCTTTCACTTTGGCAACTCTTTCGCGTAGATTGTTCAACATAACTGTATCTTCTGGATTGGGGTTATAGTTTGGGAACGTCCAGTCTAAATCGCTATTGATTCTAATCACTTCACATCCTAAAGTTTCCAAAATTTGAGGGGCGAACATTCCTGCGGTTCCATTTCCTGTATCAACTACAACTTTTAGCCGATTATTTAATTTCCCATCAGATAAAAAGCTTTTAATATATTTCTCCCTAATATCTATACAGCTTTCATATGATCCTTTGTCTGACTTATATTCTCCATTCATTACAATATCCCGAAGACGTTTCATTTCTTCAGGACCATGAGTCAGCGGTGATTCAGCCCCAATTTTAACTCCCGTCCAAGGATTCTCGTTATGACTCGCCGTGACCATAGCCAAACCAGAAACTCCTAATGCAAGTCTCGCAAAATATGCCATAGGCGTAATTCCCAGGCCAATATCGTAAACGTGAGCACCTGCAGCCATCAATCCAACCGTCATAGCTTTTTTTACGGCCATACTGTATTCTCTATAATCATGACCCACAATGACACGAGGAGGATCATAACCCAATTCCCAAAGTTGTGTTGCGATACCAGAACCAAGACATTGTAGTCCCAATAGGTTTATTTGTTCAGGATATTTCCAGCGGGCATCGTACTCTCGAAACCCAAGAGGATCAACAAGAGGAAATATTTCAAAATCTTCAGTATTTATTTTTAAAGACTCAACAATTGTCCATTTCATAATTTCCTCAATATTTTTAATATAAAGTTAAATAATTTTGATAAGTTAAAATCTTTAATTAAAAAATTCAAATTCTTGGTCAGCGTTGTAACACCACCTGCCTCCTCTTCTCCTTTTTCTTCTGCCTAGCTGATGTCTTCACAACCTTGCTTCTACACCCATCCCTTCCTCTGGATTCAAAACAATATCGAGCCTCCAGTAACAGGTATCGATGCACCGGTAATAAATTCGGCTTCATCAGAGGCCAAGAAAAAAACGACATGGGCAACGTCTTCAGGTGTTGCAAATCGTCGTAGTGGTGTCTCCATAATCAGCCTACGCCTGTAATTCTCCGGTGAAACTTTATGGAACTTTGCAAATTTGTGTATTGCTTCAGTCATTATTTGCGAATCTACGCTGCCGGGACAAACGGCATTAACCCTGATATTATAAGGCCCAAGCTCGGCAGCCAGTGATTGAGTAAAACCAATAACCGCGAACTTGGATGCAGCGTAAGCACTATTAAAAGGTTCTCCCTTTTTACCAGCTTGTGATGCGATGTTGATAATTGATCCCCCTCCACGTTGAATCATCTCCCTTGCCACCAGTTGGCTAAACAGAAAAACACCTTTAACATTGACGTTAAAAACAGCGTCCCAAAATTGTTCATCGATATCCTGCAGGCGCGAGATGCCAGAGATACCTGCGTTGTTAACGAGAATATCAATTTTGGAGAAGCGATCTAGTGTAATTGACACTACTTTTTCTATCTGCGCTCTTTGTGTTACATCGCAAGGGATCGTCAATGTGTTGTCTAATCTCATTTCTGATTTCAACTCCGCGAACTTATCGAAACTCCTAGCTACCAAGACAATCGCTGTTCCTTCCCTTGCAAATAGCGATGCAATTGCTCTTCCTATTTCCCCACTGGCACCTGTAATGATAGCAACCTTATGGCTTAACCTCATTCTCTTTCCTTCTCTTCTGACTTATTCAAAGAGACATGCAGTTATATCATCTTTGCTGATATCATCCATGATAAAAATACTCCCAACCCTGATCGGGAGGACGACCCGCATACTTCCTCCCCTGATCATTCTAATGATACGCATAGATTTCCATACCTGGGCTGAACTTACTCCATTTGCTGACGTTGGTAACCCCACCTTACGCAATAAGCCAAGTATTCGATCATGTGTCACCTGATCACAAATACTTTTTCGAAGTGCTATTCTTGTAGCCACTGCCATTCCTATGCTAACAGCTTCTCCGTGTCTTATCTCTCGGTAGCCTAAAAGTGCTTCGAGAACATGACCGACGCAATGGCCAAAATTTAATGAGCGGTTAAGGTCCTCTTCATAAAAATCTTTTTTCACAAGTTTCATCTTGATCTTGGCTGATTCAGTAACTACCTTACTAAGTGATTCAATATCATGATTGAGTAGCTTCTGATAGTTCTTGTCAATGAAATTAAAGAAAGCAGGGGAATCGATTATTGCTGTTTTGATTGCCTCTGCTAGTCCGCTATTAATCTCTCTCTTGGGTAACGTCCTCAAAACTAAAGGATCAATATATACAGCTTTAGGGTAATAGAAGGAACCTATTAAATTTTTCACTGAAGGATGGTTGACGGATACTTTGCCACCTATACTGGCATCAAGCTGACCCAGGACTGATGTGGGCATATTTAGGTAGGGCATTCCACGCATATAGGTTGCAGCAACGAACCCTGCAAGATCTGTTACGACCCCGCCGCCGAATCCTACTATAATTGTCTTTCGATCAGCCCCATATTTGAGCATCTGATCAAAAATCCAGTTTGCCGTGTCAAGAGATTTAGAAGGTTCACCCTCCGGAACAGCGATGACCCGATTTTGCAACGAGCTACTGTTGAGAGACCTGAGAAGCTTGGCTTCATAAAGCTTTTTCACCCTTTTGTCTGTAATAACTATTATCCGGGGCCGCCCCATCAGATCGTGGATAAGCTTCCCAACTTTCGTTAAAATGTTTTTCTCAATGACAATTTGGTGGCTACTATTCTTCTTAACCCTTACGTCAATCACCTCCATCTTTATCCCTTTCGCTTCAACCCTTTTGCCTCCATATCAGCTTTCCACAGAACCTCATAGACTCGATACTGTCTTTTAGCCATTATAAAATTGTATGGGCCGGCATATTGATAATTTAAGTGTTTTACTTTCTCGAAAACATTATCCCCAATAAGAATCTGCTCAGGAAAAGTTACTGCTGCAATTCTAACAATCGGTGTTACTCCTTTCCCACCTATAGGGTCGCCGTCAACTATAAAAATATTCGCACGATTATTAATTGATATTGCAAATCGAAATTGAAAGTCATGTGCCCTTTGGCGAATCAATTTACTGATTCCAGTTTCAGTAAATCTCTGAATGGCTATTGCACATTCAACTGCTTTCACCTGATCTTGAAAGAAGGATAGTATTGAATCAATACCGCGAATCCTACCAGTCCCATCATAGTTTCTTATGATGTCACGGATTATCTCCTCCAGTATTGAGCGAGAAACTTCGGTTGTTCTCGTATCTTTCACAGACTTTTCTAACTGCCCGTAAGCATATAAATCGACCCATAAAATGGTGTATTTTTGTGATAGTGTTTTTATGATGCTTTCACGAATTCTGTAATATAGCTGCTCTACATTTTCGTGAATATAACCTGGTAGTTCTTTTACATTACCTAACTTAAGAAGAAGTATTGGTACTTCTTCTAAAAGCTGACTTTTAATAAGCTCCTTCACAACGAAATTGTGAACATTACTTGTTAAAATACTTGCCTCCTCAGTCTTTGTGTCTGACAAGACCATCTGATGGGTCAAACAAGCCTCTTTCTCAACCATAAAGGAAGCCAACAGATCTTCAGCTTGGCGAATAGATAGATGTCCGTCTCTTTGTGCCTTTTTTATTACTTCGATGCACTTTTGACAAATAATCTCGATATCAGCAATTACATTCATCAAACAGCGTATCATGACTTTACTCATTTCCTAATTTCATAACCCCTTATTTAATCTCTTTAGCTCTCTAATACGCCTGAAGTCCCTTAGATCAACTAAGATGTTTTCATAAATCCTAAGTTTGTTGAAAACGATGTCTTCCAATTCCTTTATTCCAAAAATTTGCAGCCCTCGATTATATAATTGAAATATGAGTCCACTTGGGATCATCTTCTCAAAAATCGACCCTTCCGTACCTAACGCTACTCTTCTTTGTATTGTTGCCTTTTTAGCCAAAAGTTCCTCAAAACTTTCCACCTGATCTTTGTGTTTAGGTGTAGTTCTAAATTGACTACAAAGGCTATTGATTCCTTCACTAAGTATTGTCTCTGTCGTTACATACGAATGCCACCTCATTCTAAGAAGAGTTAGAGTATCGACTATGCCCAGTATTGACCTTTGATAGTAATGAGAGGTTGGGGTAGGTTCATCTTGCTTCTTATAAATGCAAAGGCATGATCGAGGATACAAAGTGACAAAAACATCTTCCTCAGGTGACAGGTTTTTTTGAGGGTTAACGTATTCATCTATCATCGGGGGGCTGCCTTTATAAATTTCGTAATGAATCCTGATGAATGAACTTATCTCGTCAGGAAAAATTTTTAAGACTTCTCTAGTACTAATTTTCTCCTGGTTCAGAATTCCCATCGTAATCAAGATATATGGATATTGATAAGGGTAATCCTTGTCGCCCGTTAGTAGCATTTCTTCTTTCTCTTCTCCAAATTGCTTCACTCTATCTAGCCAAATCAAGCGTATTTCATTCTTCCTTGCCTCTTTAATGATGTCATGGAGAGTCCTTTCAAATAGCTCTAAGAGAGTCATCTCTGGCAATTTCTTCTGTCTGTCGGACTTTTCTATAAGAGATAGTGGAAATTTAAATCGTTCCATTCTAGCCAATTGGAGCACCTCTTTTGGTTTTAAGGAATTTTCAACATCCACCTTAATACAAATGGACCCTATGCCTGACCGATAAAGCTTCATTGTTCTATATAGGGTCCCGGACCATCCAATCCGTCCTGCTTTTGTATTTTCCCAAGTTACATCATTTCTGAGCAGAGGGAATTCGATAACTAAGTGAGGGTCATATAAACTAAGCAAGGGGCGAATGGTCGTTACTCCCTTAGCAAGCTCACACTTTGAAAACTTGCCGCTCAAGCTTCTTTTCAAGCTCCAAATGTTCACTTGTTCAAGTAGGAATGTGTAAATAAAGTAAAAAGTGTACGTGGAAGATGGAAATTTTTTATCCTTCATTCGACTTTCCTCCTTATTGGCTGTTTTTGCCCATGTTTTCCCAAATTTCCCATAAGCTTAATTCCACCAATAGAATGATTTTCTCTTTTGACGACGATGACATCTGCATATTTCTTAGAAGGAAGTGCACATCGAAGTAATCCTATCTTCTCGTCTTTTTCCCATTTTTCCAAAGCTTGTTGCGGATTTCTACCCTTCGAAGGATCTTTCTTGTATTGTTCAATGTCTCTCTCTATCCTCCATCTTTTCATATCGTTGTAATCTGCATGAATATAGATTCTCAGATCGACCAAAGATAATAAGTTGCCAACTTGTCTATCATTACTGATTGCGCTGACACCATCTATAATGATAACATCAAAAGCACCCCCAGAAATGATCTCCTCTTGTCTTGACCGATCCTTTAAATTCTTATCATAAATAGGTTTTCTTACCATTTTGCCTTTTTTGAGGTCTCGAATAACCTCATGAAGCCTACGTCCTTGAATGCCCTCAGGATAACGTTTTGGTGTATTATGTCTTGTAAGATATTTCTTACTGTAAAGGAAATCATCGGTTTCAACTATGCGCAGTCTCTTGCCCCTTTTTGTTAAAAATTCCCATAGATGTTGTGCAAATACGCTCTTTCCAACTCCAGGGCCTCCAGCTACTCCGATTACTATCCGAGAACTTTCTTTAATTATTTTCTCATAGAGCCCATCAAATAAAATTTCCAGTTCGAATTTGTCTATTATTGCATCTTGTAGTTTTTGAGCTTCAGAGATCATTTGATAGCTCTCCAATATCTACTTTGTCCATGTTATCAAAAATCATATTTGTCATTGGTATCAAAGTGGCATAGGGTTCAGTATATTTCTTATATAGTCTGTGGTTACTATCCAGTGGCAAGATTCTATCTTTAATTTCTATGGGTTCAAGTCCTGCTTTAAGGATATCATCAAATAGACCAACCGCATAGCCAGCGATTATGAATGCCCCAAAGAGCGAAGCGGGATGCCGATTTATCGTTAAATAGGGGATTCCAAGTACATCTGCCTTAATTTGATTCCATAGTTTGCTGTTTGCGCCACCTCCCACTATAGTGATGTCCTTAGGGATCTTTATCGAACAGTGCTTTTTGATTATTTCGAGGTAAATATTGAATTCATAGGCGATGGATTCTAAAATTGATCGATAAAAGTCTGATTTCTTATGAGCCCAGTTAAAGCCGATCCAAGATCCCCTTGCATTAGGCGAGGGAGGACAGAGCTTGCCACCTAAGTGCGGGAGAAATATTAGCGAATGTGAACCGGGAGGGGTCCCCTTAGCTTGCTGATCCAAGATTGAATAGACAGTGCATTGCTGTATTTCTGCCTCTCTGATCTCCTCTTTGCAAAAAGTATCAATGAACCAGCGATGGCTCCGTCCACCGAAAGTTACAGCAATGGGATACCAGTAATTGGGGATCACGGAACCTAACATCCAAAGATTCTTGTTATCTTTATCAGGCAAAAATCTGTCGATACATGTTCCCAAAATGCATGCTGTTCCCGATATATCAAACATTTGACCAGGCTTAATAATACCTGCTCCAAGGCAGGTCGCTGAAGCATCACCAGCACCAGCTATGATTGGGGTTCCCGCCACTAATCCGGAATCCAGGGCTAGGTTCTTGCTTAAATATCCCACTTTTGCCCAAGGTTCAACAATTTGAGGAAGTTTGCAATTAGGTATTCCAAAGGCAGAACATAGCTCGTCTGACCATACTCCACGCTCACTATCACTCAACCCGCTGAGATAAAGGTAAGTCCTATCAATAAAGGCGTCTTGACATCTCAAGTCGGCTAACATACCTACTACATAGGTTGAAGGTACTACAAATTTTTCGATCCTTTTAAATACATCAGGGTGCTCCTGCTTCCACTGTAGGATTTTGGGGCTATGCGTTGGGACTGCGCCTGTCAATTCTATCACTCTGTTCCCGTTTTTCATTATGAGATTCAGATAGGGCACAGCACTTGTGTCAAGCGGGGTAGCAATGCAGGTGATATCTTTCCAATTCTTGTCGATGCCCAAAATTGCTCCCATCTGTCCTACTATGCAAACTGCAGCTATATTTTGTGGATTTATATGTGCCATAGTGATAATGTGCCTGATATTCGCAAGAACAATATGGCAAAGTTCTTCAGGTGCTTGTTCAGCCAGGCCTATCCTGGGGTAATATGTTCTTATAGTTCTTTCGGTGTAATCCTTCAATGTACCCTGTTCATTGAAGAGACCAGTTTTTACCGATGTTGTACCTAGGTCAAGGCAAAGAAAATATTGGTCGCTCATATACTTTTTTAAGAAACGATTGTCTGGCACAGACCGTCTTTTTGGTGCCACCTATGATCGGTTTAATGGAGCCACTTCAAAGTGGGCTTTTTAAGGTCTCAGACTTTGCCCCAATTTATGCTTTATTACCTCCTTTGGCAAGGAAATTTTGGTTTTTCAGGTGAGGGTTTGGGATATGGGTCAGCTGCGAAAGTCCACCTGTGCCGCTTCTTTGGGCGCATAATTAAAAATCACGGTGGTCTTGGGGTGATGTGGATCCGGTAATCCCTGGAGGAAGCGCCGTTTAGCCGAATAGCTGCCAGTAAAGCCGTATTTGCGAACCAGTGTTTTATGGATTTTATCGGTAAAGAGATAACCCTACAAGAAGTGGAGATCATGGGTAAGGCCATGGGCACTTACCTGGGACAAGCCGGGAAAAAACAAATCACCCTGGGACGGGATGGTCGGCTGAGTTCCAAGGCCTTTCGCGATCGCTTATTGGAGGGGTTATTATCCACCGGCTGTCAGGTTATAGACATCGGTGTTTGTCCCACCCCTTTGCTCTACTTTTCCATCCGCCATTTGAAAACTCATGGCGGGATCATGATCACTGCGAGCCATAATCCCCCCGAATACAACGGCTTCAAGATCTGCAGTGGACCGGATACCATCTTTGGGGCCGAGATTCAACAGGTACGTCTGATCGCCCAGGAAGGGAAGTTTTTCATCGGGAGCGGGTCGGTTCGGAAGGAAGATGTCCTCCCGGCCTACCAAAAATTTGTCTTAAATGATATACAACTGCCTCGGCCGTTACGCGTAGGCATGGACGGAGGAAACGGGACAGGCGGATGGCTGGCCCTGCCTATTGTCCGCCAATTGGGCTGCCAGGTTTTCGATTTATATTGTCAAATAGACGGATCGTTCCCTCACCATGAACCGGACCCAACCGTACCGAAGAATTTAAAAGAATTAATCGAACTGGTCAATCGGGAACAGTTGGATGTCGGGCTTGCCTACGACGGGGATGGAGACCGACTGGGAGTGATCGATCATGCCGGGAACATCATCTGGGGAGACCAGCTATTGATCCTCTTTGCCCGAGATATCCTACCGGGTCGGCCGGGATCAACCTTCATCGGCGAGGTGAAATGCTCCCAAAATTTATACGATGACATTCCCCGCCAGGGAGGAAAGGTGATTATGTGGAAAACCGGCCATTCCCTAATCAAGCAGAAAATGAAAGAGGTCCAGGCGGTCCTGGCCGGGGAGATGAGTGGACATTTGTTTTTTGCCGATCGTTATTTTGGTTTTGATGATGCCATCTATGCTTCCTTACGTCTCCTGGAAATTTTATCAAAAACAGGGAAGAAAATCCCCGAGCTCTTATCTGGACTGCCCAAGACTTATTCCACTCCGGAAATTCGAGTGGAAACCCCTGAAGAAACAAAATTTAAATTAGTGGAAGCAGTCAAGGCCGAATTGGCCCGGAAATTTCCCATTATCGATGTGGATGGGGTGCGGGTCTTATTTGAGGACGGTTGGGGGCTGATCCGGGCCTCCAATACCCAGCCGGTCCTCGTCCTCCGCTTTGAGGCCCATTCCCCGGAACGTTTAGAAGAGATTCAAACCATAATTGAAAAGATTCTTCATCAAGTTCAAAAAAAATTCTGATCAGCCAAGGCGCTAAAATATGATTGGTTTTCCCTGAGATCTTTCTTTTATTCCCCATTCATGCCTCAAAGGGAACTTCGACCATTCAAAACCCTTGGCTGTTTTACTGATTGTCGATCCGAGACAGGGACAATAACTGATTTTTCAAACCCATATTCAGGGGGCCTTTAAAAAAGACAGGAAAACACAGAAAACAGAAGATCGTTTAAAGAGAAGAAAAGGGATCCTTTTAGTTTTTCTTTTCTAACCTTCTAAATTCCCAATTGTTTTTCAATATCCATTAATAGAATATAGTTTTAAGCAGTTACCTGGGGTAATCTTCTTCGGCTCAGGATGGAAGCATCTTTTGTCTTCTTTTGGTGCTTTCAAAAGTCTAACTGCAAAGTCCGCCCATTGGGGTTTGACAGTCGGTAGATCCTAAGTTATATACTCCACCATCCAACCCACAGGGTTCTTTTTTTTGAACCCTTCTTATCTTGGGCAACAGACGTGGAAATAACTTCCCGCACTACACGCGGGATGATTGGAAAAATGTTTAAGCAAGAGATCTGATAGTAGTTGCCTTTAATCTAAATGGTCAGGGGTCAATCGACCAGAAAAGCCCCTATTCCAGAGTCAGGGCCTCCCGGTAAGATAAATTACAATTTGGTTTTGTTGATCTTGATCCAAGGAAACTTTAGAAAAGTCTTCCAAAGATTCCTTGGCCAATAAAAAATTCTTATTGCTTGTCTCAAGAAAAGGGTTCGATCTGATGATGGATACACTCTGGCAAAGTATCAAAGAACGGCTTAAGATCGAAATCCCGGATAATCAGTATCGGATGTGGATCGAACCCTTAGACTTCGTCCAGTCCGGCGATCAGGAACTTCTATTAAGGTGCCCCAACCCATTCTTTTTAAATTGGGTTAGGGAAAAATATTACCCAACTATCGTAAAAGTGGCCCGGGACCTGGACCCGGATATCCCGAAGATCAACTTTCAGGTTTCTTCTCCCCGCCCCATCCAATCCTCTTCTTCCAGGCCCCAGCAATTCCTGTTGCCTGGATTCGACCGGAAAGGGCAATTGCGCCTGAACGGAGGGTTTACTTTCGATCAATTCGTGACCGGTCCCAGCAATCATTTCGCCTATCTGGCATCTATGGCTCTGGCAACGGGAAAAAATCTTCACAACAATGCCTTGTATCTTTTTTCTTCCTCAGGTTTGGGCAAAACCCATTTGTCACAAGCCGTGGGTAATTATATTCACCAACACCAACCCCAGGCGAAAGTCTTGTATCTTTCCACAGAGGACTTTACCAATGAAATGATCCAGTCCATAAAAACCAATTCCATGAACACATTCAAAGATAAATTTAGAAAAAACTGCGATTTTCTTCTGTTGGAAGAAGTCCATTTCTTGAGTGGGAAGGAAACCACCCAGACGGAGTTGGGCTATACCCTGGACACCTTGCTCAATGACAATAAAAAAATCATCTTCACCAGTTCCCTGCCGCCCAAAGACATCCCTCGGCTGTCCAGTAAATTAAAGTCCCGTCTGGGTTCATCCTTGATAGGGTCCATTGACCCCCCTGATTTTGAAACCCGTTTGGGCATTGTAGAAAAGAAATCCAATTTCCTGGGGATTGCCCTTCATGAGGAGGTTAAAGAATATCTGGCCGGTAAGCCTTTCAAAGACATGAGACAATTGGAGGGCTGTCTGATCAGGATGTCGGCTCAGGCCACCTTGATGAACCAGAATCTGGATCTCTCCCTGGCTGAATCGGTGGTGCATGAACAGATTCAAGAAAAACAAGAGGTCTCCATTCAAGCCATAAAGAACCTGGTGGGAAAATATTTTCGGGTTTCTCTGGAAGAGATGACTTCCCGTTCCCGGAAACGGGTCCATCTTCTTCCTCGAAACCTCTCCATTTTTTTGAGCAGGAAATATACCGGCCATACGTTGGAGACCATCGGCCAGGCCTTCAATCGGGACACGACCTCGGTGATCTATGCGGTCAGCACCGTAGAAAAGGATCTTAAAAAAAATCCGGAAATTTCCAAACAAGTCAATTTCCTGTCGTCACAGATCGAGGGGATCCAAAATGGCTCCACGCCCACGACCCATTAATAGGGTGATCCCCAACCCCTGGCCGGGAATAAAAAACCGGATCCGGGGGTATAAAGAACAGATGGTGACCCTTCAGCGGGATTTAACGGCCATTCCAGCCTTAGGTCCTCAAAATGGGGGGCTGGGAGAATATGCCAAGGCCCTGTACCTTGAAAAACAATTAAAGGCCTTATCTCCTCAAGTCCTTTTGAACATTTCCTGTCCGGACCCTCAGGTTCCCCAGGGATTTCGTCCCAATCTCCTGGCCCTTTTTGATGGGCAGTATCCTTCCAAAACGATCTGGATCTTGAGTCATATGGATATTGTTCCCATAGGGGACATGAGATTATGGAAGAGCGATCCCTATGAACTAAAAATGAAAGGGGATATCCTCTACGGCCGAGGGGTAGAAGACAATCATCACGGCATTGTGTCCTCTTATTTTGCCGTTAAGGCTTTGCAGGAGGAAGGGGTAAGACCTACCTATCCCATCGGCCTTCTTTTTGTCTCCGATGAAGAAACAGGCAGCCATAAAGGACTGGAGTACGTTCTTAAACGCAAACGAGATCTTTTTAAGGTCAATGACCTTATTATCGTGCCCGATGCCGGAAATCGGGAAGGGACCTTGATCGAGGTGGCTGAAAAGAGTCTTCTTTGGATGAAATTTATCCTTTCTGGAAGACAATGTCATGCCAGCCGGCCCGACCTGGGGATAAATACCCTGCGGGGGACTGCTCACCTAATCATGGCCCTGGAAAAGCTTTCCTATATATTTAATAAAAAGGACCCCCGCTTTGATATTCCGAAAAGTACCTTTGAGCCCACCCAAAAAGAAGCCAATGTGCCCAACATCAATACCATCCCTGGACAAGATATTTTTTATTTGGATTGCCGCATCCTGCCTGAGTATCCCTTAAAAAAGGTCATTGAAAAAATCAGACAAATAACCGTCGAAGTGGAGAAAAAAACCAAGGTCGGCATCAAGATGGAAGTGATCAATACCGTTCATGCCCCTTTGCCTACGGATGCTAACGCCCCGGTGGTTCAGGCCTTACAAGAGGCCGTTAAGGCCGTGTATCATAAAAAGGCCTTTCCCATTGGCATAGGCGGAGCTACTGTAGCCGCCTTTTTCCGCCAAGCCGGTCTTCCGGCAGCCGTCTGGTGCACGTCCTCTGAAACTGCTCACCAGCCCAACGAGTTCTGTCGACTTTCTCATCTCATCAAAGACGCCCAGATCTTTGCCCATATTTTTTGTCAATCTTAATTGTATAATTCGAAAATAGGGTTCAATCCTGCTTTCAGCGTAACTCGGCCCCTTGAATCCTTAGTATTTATTTTCATGCTTTGTGCTGTCCCCCTCAGGCGGGCATGCGGGAGGGATGGCCTGCATGAAGAATCCCCCTATTTCTGTATATCATGTCGATTTGAAGAATATACATAGCTCAAATTTTAAGCGGTAAAATCATTTGTTAAGATAATATTTATCATTTATAATGGGTTACAAAGAATCTGAGAGGGTTGGCAAACCACAAGTCATCTCAAACAGAATAATGATCAGGGTTGCCTTTCCAAATTTAGACTTTAAAATGTAGTGTTATCCAGAAAAACTTTAGAATAACTTGTTAGAAACTAAAAGAACAAAAAATGGAGGTGCATAATGGCAAGCAAACTTCCTTACATTTCCACACCAGGCGTGATCGTCAAAATCGTGAATAAGATAAAGGAGGCTACAACTCCAGATCGTTTTACATTCGATTTCCTTGAGACTAAACTAGGGTGTAAAGGAGGGCCTTACAGGCAATTCGTACCATTGGGTAAAAAACTCAGCCTCCTAAATAGTAATGGCACGCCAACAGACCTATATAAGAAACTTCGAAATAATGCCACAGCCGGTGCCGCTATGGCTCAAGCCATGAGAAACGGTTATCGTGAAATATTTGAACGAAATGAATATGCCAACAACCTTGATCGCGAGAAACTCAAAGGGGTAGTCGTTGAAATAACAGGTCTAGACACAAAAAACAAAGTTGTTCAACTTATATGTCAGACTTTCGAAATCCTGAAGAAGTTTGCCAACTTCGAGTCTAAGCTCCCCAAGAGCAGCACAGAAGATCAACAAACTGATTCGAAAAAGGGAGAGGGTCTAGAAGACCTGAAGAAGTTTGAGTTGGGTCTTTCTTATACTATTAACTTAGTTCTTCCAAAGACCGACGATCCGGCAGTTTTTAATGCAATCTTCCGAGCGTTGAGGGATAACCTTTTGAGGAAATGAGATGAATCCAGAGGATAGAATAAAGCTATTTCGCATGTCACATGCCCTTGTTGAAAGAGATTTAGATAAAGTCGAAGAAAGGCTTAGAATTGATCTCCAGAGAGGAGAGAAAGATACAAAAGACGAAGAATACTACCCTCAGTTAGACCTTGCTCTGCGCACAGAAGCTGCACAAATGGGTGAGCACTACGAACTGTTTTATTGCCTTGAGAAAAACATTCGAAAACTCATCTCAGAGACTTTAGAGTCGCAACACGGCGAGACCTGGTGGAATAGGTGCGTACCTGACCCAATGAAAACAAATGTAAACAATAGCATTCAAAAGGAACTCGATTCTGGAATGACTCTCCGATCTAACGATGATATTGACTACGCCACTTTCGGTGAACTTGGTGAGATTGTTCGTTGCAACTGGGTTAGTTTCGATGCGATCTTCTCAAGCCAAAAGGCATTCACAAAGATCATGACTAGTCTTAATATGCTACGGGGCCCTATTGCTCATTGCTCTCCTTTGGCAGAGGATGAAGTATTAAGGCTTCAGTTAACAGTTAAGGATTGGTTCCGATTGATGGAATAGTTTCTACAGGTCTGGGGTCTGGTCTATCATCTTGGTCTTTAAATCAGGCTATTCCAGGAGCAGGTAATCCTTGGGACAATCTTACCGACTATCTGGAATTTTACTTTACAAATCTCTGCAGAAGTCTAAACGATTTGGTTAAGGATAGAGGGAGTGAAACATCATAGCCCTGGCCCTTCTCGGAAATGATTTAAAAGGGATATGGTGGGGGGGATGTCTTCGGGCAATTAAGTCAAGAGAAATAGCCATTAACTATAATTCTGAAGATTTCTTTGGCTTGGGCAGATATATAAAAATTTTAGAATAACTTGTTGGATCTTTTTGTTATTTAAGGAAAAATATGGAAAATCTCATTAAAAAAATAAGAGTTTTTATTAGTAGCCCATCAGATGTGAAGGCAGAAAGAGAGCGTCTACGTAAAGTTGTTGACGAGTTAAACCGAACAATTGGTCAACATGAAAATATTTACCTTGAGATAGTCTCCTGGCAAACTCATGGAGTTCCAGATATGGGGCGGCCTCAAGAAGTCATAAATAGGCAAATTGGGCCGTACGACATATTCATAGGTATAATGTGGAAACGTTTTGGTACACCGACGGGAGAAGCCGACTCTGGGACACAAGAAGAATTTGAAATAGCATATGATTGTTGGAAAAGGACAAACCGTCCCCGAATTATGTTTTACTTCAATAAGGCTCCGTATACTCTAAAAAATAAAGATGATATTGATCAACTTCGTAGTGTTATTGAATTTCAAGAGGAATTAAAGAAGAAGGGAATAATATGGGATTTTAATGGTCCAGATGAATTCGAAACCATTATGCGTGCCCATATAGATAATGTGATCAGGCAACTTGCTCTTAGTGAGATAACTGAAGGCTTAGAGAAGAAATCAAGCCAAGGATTATTAGATGATTTGAGAAAAGCTATCGCAGGCGCTATCAGTGTTATAGCGTTAACAATCGAAACGAGAGACCCTTATACCGCAGGCCATCAGCGCAGAGTTGCCAATCTCGCAAAAGCTATAGCAAAGGTTATGGGATTCTCGGAGGGGCGAATCGAAGGCATTTTCATGGCAAGTTGTATTCATGATCTTGGCAAAATAGCCGTCCCTACTGAAATACTCAGTAAACCTACGAAGTTGACTGAAATTGAATTTAATTTGATTAAGAGTCACCCTCAAATTGGTCTTGATATCTTAAAAAATATAGATTTTCCATGGCCAATTGCAGATACTATATTTCAACATCATGAAAGATTGAATGGTTCTGGATATCCCTCTGGTTTAAAGGGCGAAGAGATTATGGTAGAATCAAAAATCTTAGCTGTTGCAGATGTTGTTGAAGCTATCTGCTCTCATCGGCCCTACAGGCCTGCACTCGGCGTAGAATTTGCTTTGAATGAGATTTCAAGGAATAAAGGCATTCTTTATGACGTAAGTGTAGTTGATGCTTGCTCGAGTATTTCACCTAATGATGGGTTTGAGAAATTATTTAATATATCCAACGATCCGTTCCACCGGATGGCCGATAAATCCGGCTCCCGGTGAACTCTCCATTAGGGATCATATGAATCTCATAAGTACTCAGACTGAGTTTTTGGACAAGATTGCACGCGAGACTGCGCGGATGTCTTATCCGGGTTCCATGAGCCGTGGAACGAAGCCGGTGGTCGCTAAAGGTACCAAAAAAGCATTGGAGGAGTACTTCACTGTTGACTTCCCTCTACCACTGGTGTGGCGCCAAAGTTCAGAGATTGCCATTCAGTTCGATCAGTGGCACACTACAAGAGTGGACGAAATTGCACGAGCAATTCAATCTTTGGTCTCAAGGCATAACGAGCCGAGGTCAGTAGCAGCGAAATTTCTGAACACTTTCATGCACCAACTAATGAAGTACGAACCCTGCCGCCCATTACTTCCTGTGTTACATCTTCCACTAGACGCACGCGTTTTTGCAACCCTGTCGAAACTTCACACACAATCGCTTGCCCCAGTTCAGAATCTTTTGTCGTGCTCCCCATACTCTCTGCCCTATGAGGATCACATTCAAGTTCAGCGTGCCTTGCTTGCCTTCGTGAACGAGCTCAACGCAAGACCCAAAACTGAGTTTAAAATACACTCACGCATTGAACTGAACTGGCTATGGGTATGAAAATCACCCTAACAAAGTCAATCCAGCCGTGAGGGAAGAGGGTCAAATCTTAAATAGTGACAATTATTGGTCCTGTTTACCTAAAAAAGATGCAAAATATTTCTTGGGCTTCCGCGCCAGGGAAGACATGGATACGCCCAGTTCTCTTACCGCCCAATAACATAATAGGCTTCTGGCTTCTTAAACAAATAAACTTACAGACTTGAAGTCTTTCCCTTTTTGAGGTATTAGTACCCCCCAAGCATTTTTTAACAAGTCATTTAAGAAGGAATTCCCATGACCAGTTTAGACCTTGAATATCTGCCTCATTCGACCGGCTGTTTCCTGTGTGGTGATGAAAATCCCTGTGGGGCCCAGACCCGTTTTTTTGTCCAGGGCGACACGGTAAGAACCCGTCTCATCCTGCACCAACATCTTAACGGCTATAAAAATGTCGCTCACGGCGGGGTTTTGGCCGGGCTGATTGATGAGACTATGGGTTGGACGGCTACGGTCTTCAGCCGGCAACATCCTTTTTATGTTACCGCAGAACTGACAATAAAATATCTTGCCCCGGTTCCTGTCAGGGAAGAAATCGAGATCATCGGCCACATGATTAAGGATGCCGGCCGTATCGCTTATTGCCAAGGGGAACTGATCTATGATGGGAAGGAGTGCCTCCGGGCCAAAGGGAAATTTCTCCCCTTAAGCGATGAGGCTACTGCTGAGGTAATCCCTTATCTTAAGTTCGACGATTGTCGTACCTATCGGACACTCTTCGGCCGAGTAAAGGGATAGGAGGGCGGATAAACGCTATTTTAAAGCATTGAGCTAATAATTAATCTTTGAATCTGATTGGTTCCTTCATAGATCTGGCTGGCCCTGACATCCCGATAATATTTTTCCAGCGGCCATCTGCGGGTATAACCCTGCCCGCCCAGAATCTGAATGGCCCGGCTGCAAACCCTTTCAGCCATTTCCGTGGCAAAAACCTTGCAAATGGATGAGGCCAGGGTCGAATCCATTTCCTGGTCAATGAGCCAGCAGGCCCTCCAGGTCAAAAGTCTGGCGGCTTCAATCTCCGTGGCCATATCAGCCAGCATGATGGAAATCGCCTGATTGTCGATTATAGGACGGCCGTACTGTTTGCGTTCCCGCGCGTAGGATAGGGCCGTTTCGAGGGCCGCCCGGGCCACTCCGACGGCACCGGCCCCCATACACGGTCTGGACATATCCAGGGTCTGCATGGCAATCAGAAATCCGGTATTTTCCGCCCCAAGCTGGTTTTCCACCGGAACTTCCACATTATTAAAAATTAACTCGCCGACTTGCCCTGCCCGTAATCCCATCATGTCTTCTATCGTACCGAGGGTAAGACCAGGGGTATCTCCATCCACGATGAAGGCGTTGAGTCCCATCTGACGCTTCTGGGGATCGGTGGTGGCAAAGACGATATAAAAACCGGCCAGACCGGCATTGGTAATAAAAGCCTTAGTCCCATTAAGGATGTAACGATCCCCTTTTTTAACGGCCAGTGTTTTGATGCCGGCCATGTCTGATCCGGCTTCGGGTTCGGTAACGGCCAGACCGGCGAGAGTTGCTTTTTCTCCACAGACCAGGGGAAGGTAACGCTTTTTCTGGTCCTCATTCCCTACCAGGGTAAGACAGGTGGTGGCCAGCCAGGTACCACCTGCCGACTCGGAAATCCCCAGGCAGGCCGCACCCAATTCTTCGGTGATCAGGGAACCGGTAAGTTTGTCGACCCCCAGGCCGCCATATTCTTTAGGAACACCTAATCCTAATATGTTCGCCTTGGCAAATCTTCGGACAATTCTCCAATCGAATCCCGTCCCTTGACGTCTGTCCAACTCAAGGGCATAGGGTTTCATTTCCTTTTCTGCGAAAGTTCGGGCCATTTTTTGATACCTAAGCTGTTCTTCAGTGAGATCGAATCCGATCATGTTAAACGATCCCTCCTCCATTTTATATATTCGAGGATATTCTTTTTTTCCTCTATTGGCAGTTCGGATAATAACTGAATAATTTCTGCCTGTATTTCATCTTTGATTTCCTTCTGAATTTCGTGGGCTGTTATAGGGGATTCCTCCAGAAAAAAACTCAAAGGTTTGTTCAGTTCTCTGGCTATCTGTTCGATATTGGCCAGATAGAGACGCCTCTTTCCTAACTCGTAATTGGAAAGGGCGGCCTGGGTATACCCCAGCCGGGAGGCCAATTCCTCCTGGGAAAGGCCAGCTTCTTCTCTGGCTTTTTGAATCTTTTTTCCAATAGTTTTGTAAATCATCTATCTTGAACCCTTAGCAATAATATAACAATAAGTTATTAAAATCAACTTTTTTCTAATTTTACAACAAATTGTCTTGACATTTATTACAATATGTTATATGTGGTTTATTAAAAACAAGCTGTTTTCCGGCATAGGAGGTGCATTATGGAAATTGGCAAACATTGGGAAACGATCAGGATGGTATTCGAGGAAGGGTATAAAAGCTGTAGTCATTTCGCAGTTGCCACCGTTAATGAAGACGGATCACCCCACGTAACCCCCATCGGTGCCCTCATTCTCCGCAATGACCGGACAGGTTTCTATTTTGAAGAGAACCCTATGAGAATGCCGGCTAATCTGAAAAGGAATCCCCGGGTCTGTATCCTGGCCGTAAACGCCGATAAGGCTTTTTGGGGGGGAGCCTTAATAGAAGGAAAATTCACAAACCCGCCGGCCGTAAGGCTGTTGGGCAGGGTGGGTGAGCTGCGGGAAGCAACGGTGGAAGAGGTGGAGGCCTGGCAAAAAAAGATCGCCATAGCCAAAAGTACGAAAGGTTATTCACTCCTGTGGGAAAAATTTTCCAAGGTAAGAGATATTTCCTTTGACTCTTTCGAACCGGTCCTTGTGGGTGAAATGACCAAAGGACTTTGGGAGTAATAAGGTTCAAGGCTGAAGACTGAGGGCTGAAAGGGAAACTGTAAAGCATGAAAGTTGATTTCTTCGAACCTTGAACATTGAACATAGAACGTTGAACGGAATTTTTGCCAAAGGAGGTTTTTGAAATGACCACTGAAACGATTCCGCTTGAAAAAAATGAATTGAAGGAACTTTTAAATAAGGGCTGGATGACCCACGATGCCATGTGGTTTTACAATTGTCTGCAGGAATGCGGCATCGAGAAGACCAACAAGATCAACAAGGCAGCGGTAAGGGCCATGTCGGCCATAGAGATCAAACGCATCCAAAAAGCCTTGGGCGCCGACAAATTTGATACCTTTGATGAGTTTAAACGGTTTTTTGATCTGGCAATGGAGATCGCTACGGGAAAATTTATGAAATATACTTACAGCATGCTGGAAAAAAATTTAATTCGGGGTGTGTGGGAATCCTGCTTTGCTTACGAGGGGATTAAAGCCTTGGGAGTCATCGACCGCTATGAATGCGGCATCATGCTGCGGATCGATACCTGGCTCGACACACTGGGCATAAAATATGAAGTGGACCCCAAAGTGACCGGATGCATGATGCATACCGACGGTAAATGTTTTCGGGATTACCGGTTTTTCTTTGAGAAATAAAGCTCGTTAGGAGGGAAGATATGAATATTAGTGAAGACACTTGGAAAATGGTGCAGGAGCACCTGGGTTACAACGATGAGGAAATGAACCTGTTTCGGTCCGATCCAAGGAATGAAGACGCCTTATCTAAAACGGCGGCCATGCTGAATAAAACCATTGTGGTGGAAATTATGGACTCTCATGGCTGTGACAGCGGGCATAAGATCGGTGATAAGTTTTATTTTGATGGTCGAGGCATAAGCCTTTTAACGAAATTAGGTCCGGGCAGGATATGTATTTTTGCCTTGCATGCCATTGCCCTGGCCATGCCGGCCTTAGCTGAGCTTTTTTATGCCGGTATTGATCCCAATGAAATGAGGTTCAGGCGATTTGGGTGCCCGGACGTTGGCGTAAGGTGCGGCGGGTGGGGGCATGTCGTCATGGAAGTAAAAATTGAGGATCGTAAATAGCTAAAAAATGAAAAGTACCGCTAAGTAAATCGGCATTTTTGTTCCTTGGTGTCTGAGGGGATCGTTATGACTGCCGGTATAACAAAAAGAGATGAAAACGGTTAGGTATCGCCTTAAGTTCAAATCAGAGGAGGACATCAATGAGAAGTAAAAGTTTGGAAACGAAGATCCGGAATTTCCTGAGTGGCGAAGGTGTCCCTTTGATGGGTACTGCGGAGGTTTGCCCGCTGCCGAATATCTCGGAAACGCATTCCCCCCAAACCATTCTCAAAGAGGCCAGGTCGGTTATCTGTTACGGTCTCCCGATCCCCAAGGGGATCATCTATGCGGAAAGAGATGCTTTATTGCTTTATTGGCGGTACTGGAACATTACCTATAGATCACTCGACATAATGACACATAGGCTTTGTTTGATGCTGGAAGAGAAAGGTCATCGAGCCGTTCCAGCTTACGGGTGCTTTCCCATGAAAGTCCAGAATCGTGAGTTCTTCGCGGTTCTGCCTCTAATCAACTGGGCTGAGTTGGCAGGTCTTGGAAGATTGAGTAAGTGCGGTTTACTGGTTCATCCAAAATTTGGGATGAGAATTTCACTGGGAGGGGTAATAACTACGGCAAACTTAACACCAACAGCAAGTATAAAGAATGAGGTATGTCCGCCGGAATGTTCTGTTTGCTTAAATAGTTGTCCTGTCAATGCTATTGACAAGACAGGTAAGGTCAATCACAGCTCATGCATGCGTTATGCGAATACCAATCCACTCGCGGAACACTTGCTCAGGGATCCATCAACAAAAGACAAACATTCGTTTGAGACAATAAATAACGTTATTGGCGTTGACGACCACTCCAGTTACAATTGCTTTGAGTGTCTCAAAGCCTGTCCTCTCAACGATTTACGTTAGAAAGGAGAAAAACCATGGAGCGAGAGATAGAAATAATATTACAATACGAAAAGGCTGATTTTTTCGAGAGAATGTGTTTGTTCTTACAGTTCGCTGATCTGAGGGATTTTTTTCAAGAGATTGAGTTCAAAGACTGGAAGGCAAAAAGGACATCGCCATCTTCGACTGAAAATCAGATAAAAGGAAAATATTGTCCTTTTCTATCAGTCCCCAGCCGAATCATCGAGACAGCAATATCGAGAAATTCCGGGGTGATCTTCCATGGTTGCCCCAGATGATTCGGACGACCCCATTCGACCTCTCATACCTTTCCGTAAAGACAAAGGATAGGGAGGAAAACCATGGAAAATGAACTTCTATTCAAAATCGGTGGAATCTACAATATTCCCTACGCCCTGTTACATGTGATCTTTCTCAACCGCTGATTCGATCACTTTGATTTTATTACCAGAGCTTTAAAGAAGATTATGACCAAAATAATTTCTGACCTCAAACGAAAAGGAGGATCTTTATGGATGAGATATCCACCCATTCAAATTCCAAAAAGATAGGCTGGTTCTGTTCGTTTGTCCCCGAGGAACTGATCATGGCCGCCGGTCTGGAACCGGTGCGCCTTCAAGGGCTGGCTGACAGGGTCAAGGAAGCGGACACATATGTCTCCTCCAACCTCTGCCCTTATTTGAAAAACCTCCTAGATACCGGCCTGAGTTCAAAGATGGCCGATATGGCCGGGATTGTCTTTGTCAATTCCTGTGACGGCATGCGCAGGCTTTATGATCTATGGACCCAATATGTTGAGCCGAAGCAATTTACTTACTGGCTGGAAGTGCCCAAGAATCAAAATGAAGCGGCCGTAGCCTATTTCACAGACCAGCTCTCCGCCTGGTCCGACCTTCTGGAAAAGGATTTCAGGGTCGAAATCTCAGAAGAGAGACTAAAGGAAGCCATGGCTTTGATGAACGAACACCGACAACTTATCGCTGAAATCTTTGAGAAACAAAAAGAATACCCGCCCCGTTATGCCGGGAGCGATCTCCTGCGGCTGCTTACCGCAGAAGCGACCGAGCCCAAAAGGGTAATGACCGCTCGCCTGAAAGAAGCGGCCGGTTGCTCCCAGGATGCCCCCGAACAGAAAACTCAACCCCGTCTTCTGGTCATGGGCAATGTGATCCACCGGCCGGCCCTTTTTGAAATGGTGGAAAAGGCAAAAGGTTCTATCGTCATCTTTGATACCTGCAACGGCCTTAAACACTATACCGATCTGGTCGATGACGTCGGGTCTCCCCTGAACTCCTTGGCCAGGCGGTATTTACTCAAGCCCTCCTGGCCAAGGAG
>Ga0209777_10002177_pt1 | contig 26444 bp, 25 predicted proteins | sample FrelakmetHBP12HB_FD_187147 | JGI IMG/M metagenome (GOLD analysis project Ga0209777, IMG submission 187147) | Freshwater lake sediment microbial communities from the University of Notre Dame, USA, for methane emissions studies -HBP12 HB (SPAdes)... | ecosystem: Environmental > Aquatic >... | reverse complement strand
GCATTGAAATAAAAACCGATGAACGATAACTAAGGTTATACCTTTTCGATAAAAACCCGGAGGGTTTAATGACTGAACAAAAATTACCTGATGAAAATAAAAAATTTTCCATACCGGAAGTGCTTCCCGTGCTTTCGCTGCACAATGCCTTAGTGTTTCCCAAAATGATGATTCCCCTGGAAATAGTGGGGAACGATTCTTCACTTCTTGTCGATGAAGCCATGACTAAGGATAGGCTGGTCGGTTTGATTATGGCCAAGAGAGAATTGACCAGTGAAAAAGACCATTACAGGCTGGAAGATTTCCACCCGATAGGTACTTGCGCAGTCATCTTGAGAATGGCGAAGGCTTCCGATAACCGAACGCAAATGCTTTTACAGGGCATCAGCCGTTTTCAGATATTGGAGCTTGTGGAAGGCAAACCTTATCAGCAGGCGCGGATCAAAGTTATCGAGGAAGTGGAAGTAAAAGATATTGAAACCGAAGCGTTAGTGGCCAATTTGCTTGTTCTCTTCGACCGTATTCTCAAGCTCTCGCCTTTTTTGCCGCCGGAATTCGGTCCGATGGCCAAATCTATCACCGAAGCAGGCACACTGGCCGATATGATTGCTTCGATTATCAATGCGCCCATAGAAGAAAAGCAGAAGATATTGGATAGCGTTGATGTAAAGGAGCGCCTGAAGGAATTGACCCGTCTGGTCAATCACCAGATGGAAGTTCTGGAGTTGGGCAACAAAATTCAAACAAAAGTTAAGGACGACATTGATAAAAGCCAACGCGAATATTATCTGCGACAACAACTCAAAGCGATTAAGCAGGAGCTTGGCGAAGCGGATGAAAACGCTGTCGAGACGGAAGAATACCGCAAAAAAATTGAAGATAAAAAACTTCCCGAAGAAGCAAAAAAAGAAGCTCTGCGGGAGCTGGAGCGCCTCTCCCGCATGAACCCGTCATCCGCGGAATACACGGTATCGTCAACGTATCTCGATTGGATTACCGCCCTGCCGTGGAATGAATCCACTGCCGATAATCTCGACATCAAAAAAGCGCGGGATGTTCTTGATGAAGACCACTATGGACTGGCTAAAGCGAAAAAGCGCATTATCGAATACCTTTCCGTGCGCAAATTAAAACCGGATTCCAAAGGGCCGATTTTGTGCTTTGTGGGGCCTCCCGGAACGGGCAAGACTTCGCTGGGGCATTCCATCGCGCGGGCGCTGGAACGCAAATTTGCACGCATGTCGTTAGGGGGCGTCCACGACGAAGCGGAAATACGCGGCCATCGCCGCACATACATAGGTGCTTTGCCCGGCCGTATTATTCAGGGGTTGAGGCGCGCGGAATCAAACAATCCTGTTTTCATGCTCGATGAAATTGATAAAGTCGGCAGTGATTTCCGCGGTGATCCTTCTTCGGCGCTTTTGGAGGTACTCGATCCACAGCAAAATAATTCGTTTTCCGATCACTATCTGGATGTGCCGTTCGATCTTTCGCATGTCATGTTTATCACCACGGCCAATATTCTCGATACGATACCTCCGGCGCTTCTGGACAGACTTGAAGTAATCGAATTGACCGGTTACACGCAGGAAGAAAAAGTAAAAATAGCCGAGCGGTATTTGATACCGAGACAATTATCCGAAAACGGTCTGACTGCCGAACAACTCCAAATTAATCTAAAGGCTCTCAACGGTATCATCTGCGGCTACACGCGGGAAGCAGGCGTGCGAAATCTGGAGCGAGAAATCGCCAATGTCTGCCGCGGCGTGGCTTCGGAGGTTGCCGAAGGCAAAACAAAATCGAAAACGGTAACTCCTAAAGACCTGCACAAATATCTTGGGCCGGTGCGTGTTGTGACTGATTTTGACGCGCGCATATCCAAACCCGGCATTGCCATCGGGCTTGCATGGACGCCAGTCGGCGGTGATTTGTTATTCATTGAAGCGACCGCCATGAAAGGGAAAAAGAGTCTGACTTTGACCGGTCAGTTGGGCGATGTTATGAAAGAGTCGGCGGCGGCGGCTTTGAGTTTCATCCGCACCAACGCCAAAGCCCTGGGTGTTGCGCCTAATTTCTTCGAAGAATTGGATATTCATATCCATGTGCCGGCGGGAGCGATTCCCAAAGACGGGCCTTCGGCGGGCGTGACCATGCTTACCGCGCTGACTTCACTTTTAACCAATCGTAAGATAAAAAAAGATTTGGCGATGACAGGAGAAATCACCTTGCGGGGCGCTGTGCTTCCCGTCGGCGGCATCAAAGAAAAGGTGCTGGCCGCTTATCGCGCCGGCATTAAGACGATAATTCTACCCAGTTGGAACCGCAAAGATATGGAAGACATTCCGGCCAATGTGCAAAAAAGCATCAAATTTCATTTTGTCGAAGATATGCTGGAAGTCCTGAAGCTGGCGCTGGAAACTAAAGGCAAGAAAAAAGGCTAATTTGCTATAGTATAAAGTTATCTTGACTGTAAGTGTAAAGCTGACCCGTAACTCATACTTCCTGAAACATTCACTTCCAAAAAGTTTTAAAAGGGTGTAAATTACAACGTATATTTTACGATTAATAAACATTATATTGATAGATATTTTTAGATATATAATTAGGTTATCAATCTAAAGTAATCATGCGATCAGTCTTTGATCAATATCAACAACCAGAAAACCAACTAACCCATGCCCTCGCATGCGCGCTGGGCGAGGATCGGTATTTGCTCAAGCTATTTATTAAAGAAATAGCGGGCTTGGTACCATCTAATATAAAGCGCCTGCAAATTATTGAGCAGCAGGTGCCTGGTGAAGATACGAGTTATTCCGAGGAAGAAGCGGAGCGGCGTGGTCTTCCCGATGTCTGGATACATGATGGAGAGGACTGGGCGCTTCTTATAGAAAGTAAGGTGCAGGCAGCCCTCACGAAAGACCAATTGCAGCGGCATTTTCGGGTTGCCGAGAGGCGCAGTTTTACTGATATCCATATCTTAGTCATAGGTATTAAGCAGCCTCAATTTGATCTTCCGCACACTAAATTCGAAGCATGGACCGATATTTACAAGTGGTTAAAGAAGCAGGTAAGATCAGAGTGGGCCCAACGGGTAGCTCAGTATATGGAAATATGGGAGGGGAAAATGGTAGCAAAGGACAAGGCATACTTGACTGACGGTGCTGTCACGGTATTTTCCGGTATTCCATTCGGGAATCAGGAACCATATAACTATTCTGAAGCGAAACGTCTTTTGAATTTGGCAATGGACAATCTCAGGAAGCGCAAAGATTTGGAACATCATCTTGCAATGAATCCGTCTGGTGCTGGCAGAGGAGCCATTACCGGCAAATCAGGTAAGTCTGTCTGGGACTTGCTGCCCATTAAAGGATTAAAGGGGGGTGAAGCATTTACAAAATTCCCACATCTGACACTGTCGTTAGAGCATGATCGCGTGGTGGTAATCGTTATTGTTCCTAGCGCTATCAGACCCGGGTTTCGTAGAAACATTGTGCAGCTTGGATTTGCTGGGTTTTCTGATCTAATGAGTAAGGTTAATCAAAATCTAAAGGAGGCGTTGAGAGGGGCACCAGGAGCTGCGCCTTGGGTTATTGTCTTACAACGCAGATATTCGTCCCAGAGGTCGGACGCGATAACTGATGCTATGCTGCAATACGATCTCAGGACGGCTTTCCCCGATAGTGCAAATAAGCAGGTGGTTAAAAAACAATCTCAGTGGCTTACGGCTACCTACAATGCTCTTGAACATAAAAAATCAAATCTGCAAATAGCCGTTGGTGCCATCTTCCCTTATAAAAACTGCAAGGTCCAAAAGAGTTCGGAGATCCTGAATTACATTGCTGACACATGGCTTGCGTGTAAACCACTACTAAAAGTTATTATTAAAGACTGACTAATAGAGGTGGAATAGTCCAAAAAGGAACCCTTATAGAGGCTATGAAAACCTGCCCCCGTTACATTATCCGAAAATCCTTCTTCCAAGAACAAATGACATTCCTCCTTTTATTGGGACGAGTGGTTCGTTCTCTTATAAGCGTTCTTAAGCTGCGGATTGCGATCGCTGTGACCACGATGACCGATTAGCATTCTGGAAGGAACGCTGCTTCGGTTTTCTTCTGGTTTGCATATGAGGGGCAAATGATTTTCTTCGCTTGTTGGATTTTATATCAACCGCATTTTTCTTAGATGGACTAGTCTGTATCTCAGAAGTTAATCCATCCACACTCTGGTATTGCAGTTTTTCTCCGAGTATTCTTTTCAGAGAATGCGCGAGGCCGATATCATCTCCTGTCACAAATGTAAAAGCGTCACCGGTTTTCGAGGCGCGTCCCGTTCTGCCGATGCGGTGAGTATAAGCATCTGCGGTAGAAGGCATATCATAATTAATGACATGTGATATCCGTGTCACGTCAATACCGCGGGCAGCAATATCGGTAGCAACCATAATCTCATAACGGCCGTCACGGAAACCATCCAGCGCTTGTTTGCGCTTCTGCTGGGTGAGATTTCCATGCAGCGAAATGACTTTGTGTCCCGATCTATCCAGCTGCTGGGCCAAACTTTTTGCCCTTGATTTTGTCCGCGTAAAGACCAGAACTGATTCCGTTTCGGTCTTTTCAAGAATATCTTTGAGCAATGCTGTTTTAATGCCCATCTGGACCGAATAAAATCTATGAGCAACCGTCATTACCGGTGCTGGGTGGCCGATTTGAATATTGATTGGATCCTGTAGAAGATCCAAGGCCAGGCTTCTTACATCGTCAGGCATCGTTGCGGAAAAAAGCAATGTTTGATGCTTTTGGGGAAGATGCTTTACGATTTTTCGGACATCCGGCAGAAAGCCCATGTCAAACATGCGATCCGCCTCATCGAGTACCAGCACCTCCACATGGGACAAATCAATGGTGCCACGTTCGATGTGATCAAGTAAACGGCCGGGGCATGCGGAGACAATCTCCACATTACCGCGCAATCTATTGATCTGGTTATACGTACTTACTCCACCGTAAATAGTTGTACTGCGAAGCTTCGTTTTACGTCCCAACTCCCCGATCGCTTCGTTGGTTTGCTCGCTCAACTCGCGCGTCGGAGCTATGATCAGGGCGCGGATATGACCGAGCGGCTTTTCCATGAAACGCTGTAAAATCGGCAGTACAAAGGCCGCAGTTTTTCCTGTCCCGGTCTGGGCCAGTCCCATAACATCACGACCTTCCATGATCGGCGGGATTGCCTGTAATTGAATTGGTGTTGGCGTTTTGTAACCAAGCGCTTGCACTCCGGCAAGTATTTTTTCATGTAACTTAAACTTCTGAAAACTCATTTTTTATCCTTCATCTTTTGTATTTACCAGCTATTGGTATATTTGAACCCATCTCGAACCGTTAAGGCTGGTAAAGACACAACATTTCACACGCTTGTTTGGCGCCTGAAATGCAGGCCACGAACACGGCATTAAATTTGGATTCTATTTAGATTAGCGGAATTTTCCCGCGCAAGTTTCTAAAAAGAAAGGTGGGAAGGTAAATAACTATCGCTATCAATTGCGCTCTCTTTACACGTATAACTGCCCAATAGCAAGGAATATCTTCATGCTAAATCGTCTTTGTTGCTTTTAGAAAATCAGACAACACTGTAATTGCGCTCTGCTCCTTATTCTAAAAAGAATTATCACAAAAGCTATTTTTGCATTAACGAATTTGTGAGGCTAATAAACTCTTCAATCGCATTGAGGCAGGCTTGCGGTTGAGCCTGCAGAATAAAGTGTGGGGCTTTAATCCTTTTTATTACTAAATGGGGGATATGTTTTTCAAAATCCGTGAGACATGAAGATGGGATTATCCGATCGTCTGTCGCTTGCAAGTAAAGGCAGGGCACGGGAAAATTTTTCAGCCACCTGGTTACATCCACACTATTGATGATTTTCAGCCGGTGATCCATAACACGCGCCGGAACGTCGGCGTGCACCTTCTTCCATAAAGGCAAAAGTTCAGCAATAAGTTTATCCTCCCCGATGACAATTTTAAAAAAACGTTTGGGCATATCCGGCCTGATGAGCAAGGGCAGACGCAGAAAGCGCATAATCCGCCAAAGGAACGGCCGCGGTGATTTGGCAAAAGTAGCGCACAAAATAAGCGCCTTTGCCTGGACGCGTCCGGAGCCGATCATCTGTATGGCAACAGGCCCCGAAAAAGATTCGGCAATAACGACGGGAGGATTACCAGCCGGAATTTGTTCCGCCGCGCATTCGACAGTTTCTTCAAATGATAGAAGCTTGTCCGTCGGATAGCGGATAATAGTGATTTTCGCGTCCGCCGGAAGAAACGGCAAGAGGGGCTCAAAGGATAACCCCGTGCCATCCAATCCGGGCATTAAGACCAGGTGTTGATTGCTAAGCCACTTCATTTTTTTGCCTCGGATTAAATAGATATACTTTATAGCCTTGTATTGCAATAACCATGCGATAAAATCCGCTTGACTTTTTTTCTTAAATATTTAACCATACGGTTAAACCGTTTAGTTAAATTTGTTTGTGCGGGTATTCGTATATGATTCAAGATGACGGAAATGAAAAACTAAGCAAGACGGCTGAAAAAATTTTAATCGCGGCGCGGAAGACTTTTGCCGAATATGGTTACAGCGGGACGCATGTGGATGAAATCGCCCAACGCGCCGGTGTGAACAAGGCCAGTCTTTACTATCAAATCGGCGATAAAGATACTCTTTACGCTAATGTTATTCATCATGTACTGGGCAATATCGCTCAAGGTATCGCTCAGGCTGTGGCTAAAGCGGATAGCCCGGAAGAGAAGCTAAAAGCCTATATTTTGTTTATCGCTGATGCCGTGGATAAAAATCCCGAAATACCACCGATTATGATGCGAGAGGTTGCCTCTGGCGGCGCAAATTTACCGCGTGTTGTTGTCGAAGATATAGCCTCCGTCTTGACGATTCTGACAGGCATTCTTGAAGAGGGAAGAAAAAACGGAATTTTTACTGAAGTTGTGCCTTTTCTTATCCATATGATGATTTTGGGATCCATACTTTTTTATAAAGGAGCTGTACCCATTAAAGATAAGCAAATGTGGCTACCGGCAGATGTCAGGGCTCGCGACAAAAAATTAAAAGGCAGTCTCGGCGAAGAGGTGGCCAGGCTGGTGTTGAAGGCGATCAAAAAGTAGCTATAATTTCTGGATTCCGGCCTTCGTAACCTGAAGGTCATCTACGACTGGAATGACGCAGTGGAGATAGACAAAAAAAGTCATAAACCTGAAATGGAGGGATAGGGTTGAAAAAAAGGATTATCATTATAGCGTTTATAGCTCTCTTTGTGGGTGTGGGGATTTTTGTTTATTTCGGCCAAAAAAATAACCACGCAAAAGATCTTTTTTATTCGGGCACAATCGAAACAACTCAAGCCAACTTGTCTTTTCAAGTTCCCGGGCGCGTCGCTAAAGTCAATGTTCAGGAAGGACAAAGTGTTAAAAAAGATCAAATCATTGCCCAGCTCGACCGCATCGAATATGAGGCGCGTTATGACCAAGCCAAGGCAAATCTTGCCAGAGCGAAAAAATCAAAACAGCAGTTGGAAACCGTGCTGGATATTAATAAAAAAACACTCCCCGCGGAAGTGGCCAGAGCCGAGGCCAACGTTAAGACCGCCACAGATAATCTTAAAGATGCCGAAAAGAATTACCAACGGTTTGAAGAATTATTTAAAAAAGGCGTGGTTTCGGAAAAAGAAAGAGATTCTATGAAACTCAATTTTGAAGTGGCGCAATCAAAGCTTGCGGAAGCCGAATCCTCGTTAAAACTGGCGCAGGGCAATCTCGGTAGAATAGAAGCCGCTAAACAAGATGTTGAAGTGGCCGTTCCGCAAATTGACGCGACAAAAGCTACGGCAAAACAAGCCTCCATCCAATTGGATTATACGCTATTGAGATCACCCATGAACGGTGTAGTTACCAGCCGCAATATTGAACCCGGCGAAACCGTTACTCCCGGAAGGGAAATCATTACTATTGCCGACCTTTCCCGCGTTGATTTGAAAATATATGTTGATGAAACCCAGATCGGCAAAGTAAAACCGAACCAGGAAGCCGAGGTCACAGTTGATACCTTCCCCGGTAAGGTTTACGCCGGAGTTGTTTCTTTCGTCTCGCCAGAAGGAGAATTTACGCCGAAAATCATCCAGACAAAAAAAGAAAGAGTAAAGCTTGTGTATCTGGTAAAAATATCCATAGTTAATCCCAACTTCGAGCTTAAGTCGGGAATGCCTGCGGATGCCTTGCTGCGGCAATAATGGAGTACTGGATGATCGCGCCCCCATCAAACCCCCCGCCCATGGTGGAACTCAAAAACGTTTCGATGCACTTCAATTTTGTAGAAGCGGTCAAAGCTGTTTCTTTTAATGTGGATAGCGGCAATATTTTCGGCTTAGTTGGTTCTGACGGCGCCGGCAAATCAACACTTCTGCGTCTGATTGCCACAATGATCAAGCCCTCGCAGGGCGAAATTTACATTAACGGTCTCAACGTTCTGACAGATCGGCGGAAAATTAAAAATATAATCGGCTATATGCCGCAGCGCTTTGGTCTGTATCAAGATTTGACCGTCGAAGAAAATATCGATTTTTTTATGGATATCTTTGCCATTCCCCGCGCCGAAAGAAAAAAGAGAAAAGATAAATATCTGGGATTTTCTAATTTATTGCCTTTTGTGAATAGATTAACGGGTAATCTTTCCGGTGGTATGAAACAAAAGCTGGGGTTGGCCTGTGTCCTGGTGCATGAACCTCAATTGCTGATTCTCGATGAACCGACAAACGGCGTTGATCCTGTATCGCGGCGCGAATTTTGGGAAATATTGGACAACATGAAACAGGAAGGCATGACAATTCTTGTCTCCACTGCCTATCTGGACGAAGGGGAAAAATGCGATCAGGTTGCCCTGATGCATCATTCTGTCATCCTAGATTTAAAAACACCTGCTGCCATGCGCGATAATTTTCCAAACCTGGAAGAGGCAATCATTGAACGGATAAAGGAAGTGGATAAGGAGCTGGCCCATGACACTTTCCAATTCTGATTCCATCTCGGTTGTGAATCTGGAAAAGAAGTTCGGTGATTTTACCGCCGTCAATAAAATCACTTTTTCCGTAAAAAAAGGCGAGATATTCGGATTTCTGGGCGCCAACGGTTCGGGGAAATCAACCACCATCCGCATGCTTTGCGGCATTATCACCCCTACTTCGGGCACGGGTTCGGTTGCCGGACACGACATCTTAACCGAGCCGGAAGAAATCAAGCACTCCATCGGTTATATGTCGCAAAAATTCTCTCTGTACGAAGATTTAACACCTTACGAAAATTTGCGCTTTTATCTTGGCGTTTACAGCGTTCCTCCGGAACAATGGGGGGAGCGTATTGATTGGGTTTTGAACATGACACAGCTACAAGAAGAAAAAAATCGTTTAACGAAAGAATTACCGCCCGGCTGGCGTCAAAGACTGGCACTCGGCTGCTCGCTTTTACACAAGCCGGATGTGCTTTTTTTAGATGAGCCGACATCCGGCGTTGATCCGATTACTCGCCAGCATTTCTGGAATTTTATTAAACAGCTTGCCCGCGACGGTATTACGGTGTTTGTCACTACGCACTATATGGATGAAGCGCGCTTTTGCGAGCGGATAGTTATGATTAACGCGGGGAGCATAGTGGCTTCCGGCAGCCCCGCGGAAATTATTGCGGACGCCTGTCCCGATCAGCCGAAGGCGGATTTGAACGATGCTTTTATAACTTTAATGACGAGGAACAATAGTTGAATTTACTGAGGCTCAAAGCCCTTATCCGCAAAGAAATTTATCATTTGATCCGGGACTACCGCAGCCTTTATCTGGCGTTTGCCATTCCTTTAATTTTAATTATCCTTTTCGGTTATGCGCTGAGCCTTGATGTGGATAATGTGGAAACGGTTATGGTGGATTATGATAAATCGGAACTCAGCCGCGATTTCATCCGCAAACTTGGTGCCTCACCTTATTTCCATATTGCCGCGCAGCTCAATCAGACAAAGGATGCCGTCTATTATCTTGATCGCGACACCGCGGCAGTTGCCATTATTATCCCGCCCGATTTCATGAAAAACATTCAGGCGGACAGGGAAGCTCCGCTGCAAATTTTAATTGAAGGCAGCGATCCCAATTTTGCCGGCATTATTCGCGGCTATCTGACGGCTTTTACCGAACAATATAATCAAAAACTACTGCTGAATTTTCTTAACCGCCAGGGGATGGAAAAAATAATGCCTCCCGTGGATGCACGCATCCGCATCTGGTTCAATGAAGATTTGGAAAGCCGCAATTTCATTATTCCGGGAATCATTGCCATTATCATTATGATTGTCGGCGCGCTCTTGACCTCACTCATCATCGCGCGTGAATACGAAAACGGAACGATGGAAACGATTAAATCGCTGCCGGTAAAGGCGGGGGAATTGCTGTTGGGAAAAGCTTTCCCTTATTTTTTCATCGGCCTTACCGACGTTTTAATCGCCATGCTCTTGGGGCAACTTCTTTTTGGTGTGGTAATGAAAGGCAATTTTTTTCTGATGATTGTCGCTACCTCCCTTTATCTGGGCGTGGCGCTATCGCTTGGTTTGCTTATATCCACGGCGACAAAATCACAACTAATTGCCAATCAAGTGGCAATTTTAACCACGTATTTGCCCTCTGTTCTTCTTTCCAATTTTGTTTTTCCGATAATTAATATGCCTAAATTTTTGCAGGTCATAACCTATATTGTTCCGGCAAGGTACTACATTGATATTTTAGGCGGCATTTACCTGCGCAATACTGGATTTTCCTACTTGTGGCCGAGCATGGCAGTTTTGCTGTTTATTTTTACATTGCTTACATCACTGAACTATTTGTTGTTGAAAAAGGAAGGCCTATGAGTTGGCTGCGGATCAGGGAATTAGTGCGCAAAGAATTCATTCAACTTTTTCGCGATAAGCGAAACCGGGTGACTCTTTTTGTCGCTCCCTTTATTCAAATGCTCGTTTTTGGCTATGTGGTCAATTATGATATCCGTAATATTCACGTTGCCCTTGTGGATTATTCCCATACTTATGAAAGCCGCAAACTTGTTGACGCTTTCGAAGGCAGCAACATTTTTCATATCACCTATTATGCAACCGACGATAATCAGATGGAGGAACTTCTGCTGCGGGGGAAAGTCGATATGGGCATTAAGATCGGCCCGGATTTTGCGGGCATTATTCGCAAAGGCCAAACGGCGCCGATTCAGATTATTGCCGACGGCTCAATGAGCAATATGGCCTCCATGCGCATGGCTTACACTGTCACTGTAATCGATAAGTTTAACCGCGATACCATCCGTGAATTGTATCCGCAGCAAATGAGCTACGGTAAAATCGATGCACGCATTCGCACCTGGTATAATCCCAATCTGGACAGCCAATACTTCTTTGTTCCGGGCATTGTCGCCTTTTTAATTATGCTTATTTCCTTGCTTTTAACTTCCATAGCCATTATTCGGGAAAAGGAAGCAGGCACGATGGAACAACTAATTGTAACGCCGCTGAAAGCTTCCGAATTAATTATCGGCAAGACAATTCCTTATATAATTATTTCTCTGGCGCAATTGTCGGCGATAATTATTGTTGCCATCTACTGGTTTGAAATCCCTTTAAAAGGCAGTATTGCACTTTTATTTTTTGCCTCCTGTTTATTTTTGCTGAGCACTCTGGGCGTGGGGCTTTTCATTTCCACTATCTCCGCTACTCAGCAACAGGCCATGATGACCACTTTCTTTTTCATCATGCCGTTTTTTATGCTGAGCGGTTTTGTTTTTCCTATTGCCAATATGCCCACATTCGTCCAGTGGCTGACTTATCTTAATCCACTGCGTTATTTTCTGGTCATTATCCGCGGAATTTTCCTTAAGGGCGTTGCCCTGGAAGTGCTCTGGCCGCAATATATAGCGCTGGCTATTCTGGGAATGTTTGTTTTTTTAGGCGCGATAGCGCGCTTTAAGAAACGACTGGATTAGTATAATATTAGAGTTATCTTAAGCGCCTCAAAATTTTTGGTCGGGCAAAGCGTCCTTAGTGGCAGTCACAGTACACCGGACGCAAAACTTTGGAAAGAAGGTTGAATTATTTTTAGGAGAGGATAGTTCTTAATGATTTCGGCAACACCGTATGGGGAAGTCCTGCAAATCAAGATGAGTCGCTACCCTGATTTCCCATCGGGGATGTGGGTATGCGCTTATCTTGTAGACGGCCTGCTGGTTGATACCGGCCTCGCGTATACGGCAAAAGAGCTGACTCGTTTTTTAAAGAACAAGACTCTGAAAGCGGCAGTGAATACTCATTTTCATGAAGACCACATATCGGGCAACAAATTCCTGCAGGATGCGTATGGAATTGATATATACGCTCATCTTCTGGCTATAGACAAAATAAATAAACCGGCAACACTGTATCCTTATCAGAAGGAAATATGGGGTTATCCCGTGCCGAGTAAAGTAAAACCAATCGGCGACCATATTAATACACAAAACTATCGGTTTGAAGTTATACCAACCCCGGGCCATGATCATGACCATATCTGTTTATTCGAGAAAAGAAACGGTTGGCTCTTCACCGGCGATCTCTACATAACTACCAAGCCCGTAGCCTGCCGTCCTATTGACGATATGTGGCAAATTTTAGCAGACCTCAAAAATATACAGGCGCTTAATCCGCAAATCATCTTTCCCGCTCCTACTCATGTCGTGGAGGACCCTGCGGAAAAGCTGGATATATTGATTACCTATCTCGAAAAGTTGGGCACCAGAATCGAAGATCTTTCCAATAAAGGCAGAAGTATCGAACAAATAAGACAGGAAATATTCGGCGAAGAAGATTTATTCGCGAAGATGACCCAGCAGCAGTTTTCCTCGCTCAACATGGTTAAGTCATTTCTAAAAAAGCATCGTCAATAAATTTGAATGGAGATTTAATGGACGCAAGAATGAATATTTATTTAGAGATACTCTCATTAAGACTATTAAATACTCCTAAAATGGAATTTAAGACACTTGTGGCATAATTTTCTATTGGCGATAATCTTTCAATTCCTGTTTAAAATGGCTGATAATATTTTTTCGCTCTTCAATTAATGTATCAGAAAAATGTGGTGGCTGATTTTTGTTGTTAATCACATCCCAGTTTTCGGTTGTTTTGAAACACCATATTTGGGAAAATGTTCTTGATGGAGACACTTCATCATTATATTTAATTGCAAAGATAAAATATATAGGAACCATCACCTGAGGCGCATTAATATTGCAATGATAAGTTTTGGTATTATTCGGAGGCACTTCATTCCCTGCCGAAGAATCTCGAATATCTACCGTCAAAAACTGCTGATCACTAATTATCTGTCTGTTCATTAAATTTAATGCTGTATGCTTGCCTTTATTTATTAAAGTTGTTTCAATTTGATTTTTGGGGATTGTCTTTATTTCAAATCCACCCCCATAAAATTCAAATTTTGGTCTATCTGTTAATTTTTTTGTTGGAGTAGAATGTTCGACTGCAGATTGCTGTGTTGATTCTGTATTTTGCGAAGGTTGTTTTTGCTTATAATACTGCATTAATGCCCAATTTCCAAACAATGACCCAGCTAGAGCAAGAATTACAACCGCAGTCAATAAATATATCAATCTGCGTGATAATGACAATTTATGCATAAATGATGCGCGTGAAAACCATACTAACGCTATAAAGCAGGCAATACTTATTGCGCATGCGACAAATATATTAATCACGTTCGTTGCCCACAAAACAGCTAAAATAAGAGAAACAATAATCGAAAATGCCGGATGAAAAAGAATTTTCGCTAAACGAGCTAAAAATCGTTCGTATTGATTTTCGCTATTTATTATATTTCTTTCGGTCTCTCGATGCATTCCCTATATCTACCATAACTTACTCCTTTTTCAAGTTTATAATCGCCTCTCAAAATCCCCTTGCTTTTTACCCTAAAAAACATACTGTAGTTTCTTTAGAAGGAGAAACGATATGGGTGCTATTGAAGATGTTGTTGATCTTATTACTCAACTCAATAGTAGTGTACTTAAGATTCAGGCGTTGCTACTTACGATTCAAGAGGAAGATGCGGCACTGGTGTCTGAAAACCTTGATTTGAAAAAGAAGATATTGGAACTTGAAAAAAAATATTCTGCATTTGAGGAAAAGCATTCTGCACTTCAAGAAGAATCTTTTGCTGAAAATTTACAAGATAAATATGACTTTATCAAAGAGGAAGAAAAGCATTCTGCGCTTCAAGAAAAATCTTTTGCTGAAAATTTACAAGATAAATATGACTTTATTAAAGAATTTGGCATCTATAAATCTAAAGAATCTGGGCATTATTTTTGCGCCTCCTGTTTAATGAAAAATATTGAATCTCCTTTAACGGAGAGACGAACCGGGTGGCGGTGTGAATTAAGAGATTGTAGTAAATTTTATAGTAACCCAGCATATCAAAGACCAAAACGTAAACCTCGTAAGTATTTTCAATGGTGAGCATATACAGGTAAAACCGTATAAACGCTCTACTCCTTGCGGTTGTAGAGGATAAGCCACCTGATCGAAGCCGCAGCGTCCAATTATTTGATACCCGTATCAAGTGAACAATACCCAATTATTTCTATTGACAAATAAGTCCGGAAAATCTATTATTCAAAAAAATTAATTGCTTGTAGGCATTATGAACGCGATCATTATTAGTGAAATTATAATCGGCATCATCATAATTAGCTTCCCCATAAGAGGCCTGGTCGTGGAATAGCCATAATTCAAATTAAGTGAAATCGAAATCCGCTGCCAGGTAAACCCGGCAGCGGATTTTTTTGTGAAACTCAGATTTCAGAAACGCAGTGCACTGAAATCTGTAAGCTGTAATGAGACCCAAACTTCAGAAACAAAGTGCATAACCTGAAGGTCATCTACGACTGGAGTTTGCTGGACGAATTATCCCGCGTGCGAAGCTAAGCGGGGAACAATCCCGCGCAAGCGGTGATTTTGAAAGTGAGGACAAAATGACAAAAAATCAAATTTTGATCTACGATACGACTCTGCGGGATGGAACACAGGGAGAACAAACCAATTTCTCGGCGGAAGAAAAACTGCGCATCGCGCAGCGCATTGATGAAACACATTTCCATTACATCGAAGGCGGCTGGCCGGGTTCCAATCCCAAAGACGTGCGCTTTTTCGAAATGGCAAAAAAAGTTAAATTTAAGAACTCTCGTTTGACGGCATTCGGCTCTACCCGCCGTCCGCATACGAAACCGGAATCATGCCCCAATTTGAAGGCTCTGGTTAAAGCGGGCACCCCTGCCTGCGCTATAGTGGGAAAGTCGTGGGATTTGCATGTAACCGAAATTCTGAAAACGAAGCTCGACGAGAATTTAGCCATGATTACCGACTCCATCGAATACTTGAAAGCGATGGGTAAAGAAGTTCTTTTTGACGCCGAACATTTTTTCGACGGCTATAAAAATAATCCCCGTTACGCGGCCAAAGTTGTGAAAACGGCGCTTGCCGCCGGTGCGGATATGATAGTTTTTTGCGATACCAACGGCGGCTCTATGCCTGATGAAATCAGCGATATCTTAAAAAAAATATCTTCTTCTATCCCTTTAAATAAAGCCGGTATTCATACGCATAACGACTGCGGGCTGGCCGTGGCCAATTCCATCGCCGCTGTACAGGAAGGGGTGAAGATGGTTCAGGGAACGATTAATGGCTACGGCGAGAGATGCGGCAATGCTGACTTAATTTCTCTAATCGCTAATTTACAGCTGAAAATCGGTAAGAGTTGTTTGCCTGCGGAATCTATCCGGCAGCTGACGAACCTTTCTCATTATGTAAGCGATGTCGCCAACGTTCCGCCGCTGAATTCGCGTCCATTTGTGGGACGCAGCGCCTTCGCGCACAAAGGCGGCGTGCATGTCAGCGCTGTGGTCAAAAACTCTATGGCCTATGAACACATACAACCGGAACTTGTTGGCAATCATCGCCGCGTATTGGTTTCCGATTTGGCGGGCAAAAGCAATGTCGAATACAAGGCCAAAGAATTGGGCATTGATCTGGCTAAAGATGATGCCCTCAGTAAGAAAATAGTGCATGAAGTCAAACTTATGGAGGATCGCGGCTTTCAGTTTGACTCTGCCGACGGTTCGCTTTCCGTGCTGATTAAAAAGGCGATTGGCGAGTTTATCGAGCCTTTCACACTGGAGAGTTTTAATGTTGTCACTTCACGCTCGGAAAATAGACCTTGTCTTTCCCAGGCCACTATTAAAATATCGGTCGATGGTGAAGAAGAATTGACTGCCGCGGAAGGAAATGGTCCGGTAAATGCTCTGGATCACGCTCTGCGTAAAGCGCTCACAAAATTTTATCCGCAAATTAAAGAGATGCATTTGGTTGATTTTAAAGTACGCACGCTGGAAGGTTCGGAAGGTACAGCCGCGAGTGTTCGGGTGCTTTTGGATTCGACGGATGGAGAAGATCTGTGGAGTACTATCGGCGTCTCTGAAAATATTATTGAAGCCAGTTGGCAGGCGTTGGTCGATAGTATTGAATACAAACTCAGCAAAGATAAGATGAACGGCAAATAAATATCGTGATGGTTTTTCTCAATTATTTTGATAAGTTTTGATTGCCAAAGTGCTGGATTCTTGGTATACACAATCGCCAATGAGGACAAGTAGTCGGGAATTTAGCCATGTTGTCCATAAACAGTCAGAATCCGCAGCCACGCCTTATTAAAAGAGCTGTGGAGGTATTGCGCGAGGGCGGGGTAATAATTTATCCTACCGACACGGTTTACGGTTTGGGCTGTGACTTGTCCAATAAAAAAGGAATTGAAAAAATTTACGAACTGAAAAAAAGAAACAAGAAAAAGCCTTTGAGCTTTGTTTGCTCGGATCTGAAACACATCAGCCAGTATGCCAAAGTTACCGACTATGCCTATAAAACAATGAAACGGCTTTTGCCGGGAGCTTACACTTTTATTTTGGAAGCGTCGCGCCTGGTGCCCAAAATCATTTTGCCGAAAAGATCGACAACGGGAATCAGAGTTCCGGATAATCAAATTTGCCTGGCATTGGTTAGAGAACTGGGACAGCCGATAATCAGCACCAGCGTAAAAACAGCGGATGGTGAAGCTTTGGGCGATCCTTATGCCATTAAGGAATGCTTTTGCCGAGTTGTTGATTTAATTATCGATGGTGGTAATATTATACCCGAGCCATCGAGCGTCATCAGCCTTGTTGATGACGACATCGAAATTATTAGAATTGGCAAAGGCGATATCAGCGCCTTTCTATTATAAATAAAAAAGGTCGTGCCGCATATTTTGGCGTAAAGACTTCAGACAGTCTGCCTTGAGCGCGAAGACGCTCTAAATTGTCGCCGGCCAAAAAGGATATTTATGAAACATACTATGCTCGTTAACGCTGTTCATAAAGAACAGATGCGTATGGCCACCGTTAATGAAAAGGGCAAGCTCATTGAATTCAACATTCAAATGTCGGTAAAAGAACCGATTACCGGTAATATTTACAAGGGCAAAGTGCTGAAAGTTGAACGGGGTCTGCAGGCGGCTTTTGTTGATTATGGGGGAGCCAAAGATGGTTTCCTCCCGCTTAAAGACATAAGTCCGGAATATTTTACCGAACCGGAAAGCTCTCAGGGAGGCGCCAAACCCATTCTCAAAACGGGGCAGGAAGTCATCGTCCAAGCCGTAAGAGATGCAAGCGGCAACAAAGGCGCTCTTTTAACTTCCTATATTTCACTTCCCGGCAGGTATTTGGTTCTGCTTCCCAATAAGCCCGGCGGCGGCATATCCCGTAAGATTGAAAGCGAGGAAGACCGAAAAAAAATCAAAAATCTTATGGAACAAATTAAAATCCCGGAGGGTATGGGATTTATAGTGCGGACAGCGGGAATTAACCGCACCAAGCAGGAGATTCAGCGCGACTATCAGCTCCAGATGCGCCTCTGGAAAGAAATCTACAAGAAAGCCTCAAGCAGCAGCGCGCCGTTTCTTATTTATCAGGAAACCGACTTTGGCGTGCGCAGTTTGCGCGATTATTTAACTCCGGAAATTGATGAAATTCTAGTTGACGATTACGAAACATTCCGCAAAATGCGCGCTTATTTAAAAGCTGTGGCTCCCCGTAATGTAAGAATTGTTAAACAATATAAGGAAAAAAAGCCCCTTTTCGAGAGCTTTCAGCTGGAAGAGCAAATACGGGTTATCTATCAAGAGCGCGTGGAATTAAAATCCGGCGGGTATATCGTTATCAATCCAACGGAAGCAATGATTACGATAGATGTAAACTCCGGCCGCGGTTCCAATAAAAGAACGATTGAAGAAACCGCTTTTAAGACCAATATTGAAGCCAGTGAAGAAATTGCCCGGCAACTGCGCCTACGGGATTTGGGCGGCTTGATCGTGATTGATTTTATTGACATGGCCGATAAAAAGCATGTTGCCGAAGTGGAAAAATCGTTCAAAAAAGCGCTAAGCATTGATAGAGCAAGAATACAGCTTTCGCGCATTTCTAAGTTCGGAATGCTCGAATTGTCGCGGCAGAAGAAGCAGTCGACTATTCAAGAGATCAGTTATACAACTTGTCCTTATTGTAAAGGCAGCGGCTTGCGTCCATCTTTGGAATATGCTGCACTAGGGGCATTTCGTAAAATTGAATCAGAAGCGGTCAAAGGTATTTATTCCGAATTAAGAATAATTTTACCGCATGAAATCGCAGGTTACATTCTCAATCAAAAAAGAAGTGAACTTTTAAATCTGGAGACGGCTTTCGGGCTCAATTTGTATATTTCAGGCAGTACGGAGATGGCTTGGGACAAGCTGGACATACAGCAAATCATCAAGGAACAAGTTGTGGGAAAGCCGGCCTTACAGGAAGAGCTTCCCCTGAAAACAGCCGAAAATTCGGTATTTAAAGATGAGCCAAAAGAACCGGTAAAAAAGAAAACCCGCCGCAGACCCCGGCACAAGAAAAGAAAACCGGTAGAAGCAAAAGCAGAGGAGCCCTTGCCGGTAATTTCAACTCCGGAAACCGCGGAGAAAAACTTACCTGTGGTGCAGTCTCCACCGGTCGAAGCGGGCCAGTTGGTTATTACACAGACCGAAGCTAAAGAGACAGCTGTAACAGCGGAGTCAAAAGAACCGGCTATTCCCTTTAGTGAAAAAGAAAAAAGTGATGAAGGTTTCTGATAGCAACGCGCCGATAATTTTCCGTTCCGGTAGAAAACTGGATCATTTTATTTGCCGCCCGATAATTCTTTAGACCTCTTTGTAGCTGCTTCAACAGCGGCAATCAAAGTTTCGCGGACTTTTCCTTCATTCAGCACCCTTAGACCGGCGGCGGTAGTGCCTCCCGGCGATGTTACCATTTCTCTAAGTTCAGCCGGCTTTTTATCGCTTTGAATACAAAGGCGGGCGGCTCCCAACATAGTTTGCGCTGAAAGTTTTGCCGCCAAGTCATGTGGCAAACCCATTTTTACTCCGGCTTCGATGAGCGCTTCTATAATCATAAAGCAATAAGCCGGGCCGCTGCCGGAGAGACCGGTTATGGCATCCATCAGCTTTTCATCAACTTCGACGCTCATTCCTACGGCGTCCAGAATAGCGCACGTCAATTTAATGTCGTCGATTGTAGCGCAACTGCCCTTGGCCACGGCCGCCGCTCCCTCGCTTACAAGCGCTGGGGTGTTGGGCATTACCCTTAAAACCCGGGCGCCTTTTGGCAAAAAGGTTTCGATAAAAGAGGTTGTGATTCCGGCGGCAATGGAAATCACTATTTTCGAGGTGTCGATAACAGAGCCGAATTCGTTTAATGCTGCGGCCATGTTTTGCGGTTTAACCGCGATGATGATTATGTCTGCGGTCTTTGCTGTTTTTTTATTATCATTAGAAACTTGCAGCCCCATAGTGGAGCGAATATAATCTAATCTGGCGCTGTCAATGTCGGTAACAGTAATGTCTCGTTTGGGGAAGAATTTTTGCTCAAATAAAGCCTGAGCAATTATACTTCCCATTTTTCCGCCGCCAATAATCGCTATCTTTTTATCTTTAAGCATCTGCAAAACCTCCCTCTTACCATTGTTGTAATGGATTTAAAGAAAATCACAGGTTAATGCCTGCTGTCAATATAAAAGCGGAAGTGCCTGCTGACTGCACCTACAAACAAACGAGTAGGATGAATGAAATATTTTAATGATTTGCATTTGAAATGTTTGATCAACGCCCCACATTAGTGGGAACTAGAGGAATCCGCTCCATGTGGTTGCTAGGGGATCCAACGTGATGGCAAACTTACCTTTATCCTGTGCTGGGTGGAATGCACATTTTGGGTAAGTTGTCTAAAATAACCGGATCTCTTGTAAATCCCTCAATCACCAAAGAACTCTCTCATTCGCATGAGGGCTGAAATGTCCCCTTTGGCTGCATATTTTTGTTCCATGAACATCTTTTGACCATCCGCTTTTTTTGTTAATATGTCCATCCAGACTTCGAAGGGTGATTCAATGATCAGGTCGGGATTGTTGATCTTTCCCAAGCCGGTCTTGAAGTTTCCATTTTCGATCATGAAATAGCATTCTCCCGCCACCCGTCCTGAAAAATTGAACTGCATGGTGAGCCTGGCGTCCCTAGTTTTATTTGCTTTAAATGAGAATTTCATTAACATCAGGAAGGTTTCGATGGAGTCCGGACGCGGAACCAGGCGCCTCTTCTGGGCTTCTCCCATGGTGACGTCCTCGTTTATGCATGTCTGCCACATCAGGTTCCCTATGGGCGCCATCTCTTCAAAGTAGGTAATCGGTTTTTTTATTCTGTCTATGGTTTCCTGAGATATCTTCATGGACTGAACCAATTCCCGCCCGCCCTGAATCAGGGCCTCACGGATATCGGATATCTTTTTGCTGGTAGATGATCGTGATATCATTTCAGATGACGTCCGATAGATCTCCGCCACAAGACGCTGTCGAAACATGAAATTCACGTAGAACTTCAGAGCATCGAATACACTTTCTTCCGGGAAACCGGCTACCGAAAGGACCACAACCGGCGGTGCTTCATGCCGGAGAGGATGCTTTGTGACACCGTCACGTTTCTCGAAAAAAGGAAGCGAAATGGGAAGCGTTCTCTCGATAAAGGTTTTCATCAGGGCATTCACGGTGTAGTGGAAAAGCGGGGTGGCTAATATCACAAGATCGCAGTCAAGGTACTTGGGGAAAATCTCTTTGGTCATATCATCGTTGTGGATGCACGTGCCAGGAGTCTTTGTCCAGCAGGTAAAGCATCCGATACAGTACCTGATCTTCTTCTTGCGAAGTTCGATAACCTCCACTTCGGCACCCGTTTCACGCATGCCCTGGAGCAGATAATCCAATACAATTTCTGTCTTACTAACATCCCCTGTCCGAGCACTTGAGTTGAGAGCTAATACTTTCATATGTTCCTCCTTCTACCAAAATCACCGGGTATCTGTTGATTTGAATAGTCTGGTTTCTCCTGATAATATAAGTTATGGTTAGTTTGCTCACTTTGCTGTCTGTTTTTCCTGCGGTATTAACCCATTTCAACCATTACAGTGTAATGTCACATAGTTCCTAAAATCGGTCAATCATTGAGTACAGGAAGCAATGCTTGCTTAAAACATCCACAACTATTCAGTAGTGGGCATGTCAGATCTGCCCTGTTGGAGAATTTGGAAAGCTGAAAGAAGATTAATTCCATGATCCTAACTCAGAAAAAACTTAATTGTAGAATTTTGTCTCCAGGTAATAAATGTTCTGATTAAAAATATAATCGGCGTTAAAAAGCCGGTTACCTCCATCAAGGTGGCATCAAAGATGAGCAACTCATTATTTGGTGTTACAAAAATATTACTTAAGCATCTCCTAAATACGCCCGCTCTACCGACGAGGTCAATCTCTGTATTATTTGTTTTAATCATCGAATGATAACCGGTTACGATTTCTTGGAATTGTTTTTGAATATATTCATTCCCTAGGTCATTTTTCGTTAAAAAATGTCCTGTTATTTTAGGTTGTATTTGAACTATATGTTTTTTATTTGCTGAGATAGCGATTTCAGTTTCTAAGAGATATTCCCCAAAAAACTTCTTACAAGTGTCATAATCTTGGATAGCCTTTTCTTTTGCTTGTAAACCAAGAAAAAAGTAAAGAGCTGAAAACTTTATCACACTATCAGTTCCATATTCATATACAAAATGCTCGCCACCCCAAGCAATCAATCGACCAATTTTTGTTTTATCAATGACACTAACTTCTTTTTTCACGGTGAAGAGTATATGAAGAGTTATCTTGCGTGTCAAAGTAATTTTGACCGCAAAAATGAGGGGTGCGGTGTCAATGTGTGTTGACTGGAGCTTGGATTGTGTTCATTACCATTTGAAAGAAAGTATGCATGGCAAAATTGCTGCATACTCTATTACAGGAAGAAATGCATATTACAGATTATCAGCAAATTCTTGGCATTCTTTTCTTCAGTTGCATTAAATTTTACTTTTATGATACTTAACGTTCTAAGGGATTAGAACGTATGTTGAAATATTATAATATTGACTCAACTAAAATCGCCTGTTGGATTAACGGCAAAGACTTCGGCAAGCACAAGCAGAGCTTGGTTTTCATCCACGGGTCCGGCGGCGACCACAGTCTATGGTCGCTACAATACGCCAAATTACATAAGCAGTTTAATATAGTTGCTATCGATCTTCCGGGGCACGGCCGCTCTCAGGGCAGTGGTGAAAGCGATGTCGGAAACTATTGTCTCTGGATGAAAAGACTACTGGATGCTTTACATCTAAAGAATTCTATTCTAGTCGGCCATTCCCTGGGTGCGGCAATCGCTCTGCAATTCGCGCTAAATTATCCGCAAGAGATTAAAGGAATTATTCCGGTCGGTGGGGGAATGAAAATGCCAGTTAATCCCTCTATTTTGGAAGGATTACAAAAAAATCCGGCAGAGATAATCGACTTTATTTGCAAGCTTTCACTGGCCAAAGAAAACCGTCCCCAATTTTTTGCCTCGCTGAAAAAAAGTCTTTCTCTGGCCAATATAGATGTTTTATATAGTGATCTCTCGGCGTGCGATAAACTGGATTTAACTTCTAAAATTAGTAAAATAACCGCGCCCGTTCTAGTTATCTGCGGTACAGAAGACAAAATGACGCCGCCGGATTTTTCTCGCCGAATAGCCGAAAATATAGACGGGGCGAAACTATGCCTGATAGAAGGCGCAGGCCATATGGTGATGATGGAAAGGCCAAATGAGTTTAATGAAGCTTTAAATAAGTTTGCCTTGTCCATTTCCCAGTCCATCTAAACTGGAATACATGAGATGTTTTTATGTTTGTTTTAAGTAATTTTGTTATCGCTTTGGCCAGGATCGTCGACATCGTCTTAACTCTTTACATGTGGATTATAATTTTTCGCGCTGTAATATCGTGGGTGAACGCGGACCCGTATAATAAAATCGTAATCTTTTTGTATAGAGCTACGGAGCCGGTGCTTCGTCCGGTTCGCCGCATATTGCCGTTGCGTAATGTCGGAATTGATCTTTCTCCCATTATTGTCATCTTGGTGATTATTTTTTTGCAGTATTTTTTGGTGGAAACGATAATTGAACTGGCCCGTAATTTATAACGCCGGCAAGAAAGGCCTTTGTTTTTGGCGAGCATTATCCAGGTAAAAGAATCAAAAAAAGGGTTAACTTTTGAAATTCAAGTTACCCCACATGCTTCCCGTGTTGAAATAACCGGCTGGCAAGATGGTATGTTTAAGCTTAAGGTTACCGCGCAACCTTTGGAAGGTGCGGCAAACATTGCTTGCGTAAACCTTCTCGCCCAAGCTTTGAAGTTAAGAAAAAGTCAGCTGGAAATTTTAGTCGGCGAAAAATCACGAAAAAAAATAGTTTTAGTGAAAGATATAAGCAAGAAAGACTTGGAAGAGAAAATAAATAATATCTTGTAGGGCTAATCAGGCTGTCGCATCGCACAGTAAGCCTCGCCATAATGAAAGAAACACCGGCAACAAGCTGAAAATGGTTTTTTACTTTCGGTCAGGAGAAAGTCAAAAAAATAAAAACCTGTTGACAAAAATTTAAAGCTCGATTAACAAAATACACATGTGCTTGTCTGTGTTTTTTCAGAATTGAGAGAATCATTTTCAAGCTGTTATTTTCGAATACTTTATTAATGCCGAATAAGTGTTCCAGTAAGGTATCAATATTATTATATAAATTACAATATATTAACTAGATTTTTCCCATGATTAAGGACTTAGCGCGGATCAAAAGTAAATGACGGGAGAAGAAAAAGAGCATGTGGGTTCATATACAAAACTTATTAATTTACACTTTCATCTTAGGTTCAATTTATCTGCTTATTTCATTAGGATTTTCCATCATTTGCGGCGTATTGAGAATTTTTCATCTCGGTTACGCTTATATATTTCCAGTAACTATTTACATCACCTGGATGTTTATGCAAGATCTGGGATGGAGCCTGATACCGGCGATTTTCGGCATGGTGGCGGTTCAATTTATTATCGCCTTTCTCATCTATAAAGGGATTATCAAGAAATACCTGGATAAAGAACTGGAAATGCTGGTCGGTCTTTTACTGCTAACGGTCATAATTGAGCAGGCTATCAATTATCAATATCCCATGCAAACAGGTGTTTATTTACAAACAGAATTGATTAAGGGGACTACGCAAATCGGTTCGGTTATTGTTTCTACCCAGCTTCTTATCGGATCAATTATAGCGCTTCTTCTAACCGGACTTTTCGTTTTATTCTTTCTTAAAACAAGGACAGGCCTTGCTATAAGAGCTATTTCTCAGAGTATATACAGCTCCCAGATTGTCGGCATTAACGTAGAGAGTCTTTATATTTTCACGATGATGTTTGTGCTTGTGCCTGTTATGATCGGCACGCTTATTATAGCGCCGGTATGGACAGTCGATCCACAGATGGGTCAGATTTACATGTTTACCGCCATCCTAGTAGCCGTTCTGGGAGGATTAGGTAACCTGAAAGGCACCATTATGGCGAGCTTTCTCATTGGAGCAGTTCATGCAGTTATGTGTTTTATTGTTGGGGAACCGCGTTTTATGACACTCTCGGCTTTAGTGCTGGTCATGATTGTTTTGATAGTGAGGCCACAGGGATTAACAAGGAGTGAGTCATTATGGTAGATATTGAATTAAAAAGAGATCGCGTTGTAATCAGACTTAAGGATAAGAAATGGGAATGGATGATTGAACCCAGATACTGGCGCAATTCCATCCTCTGGGTTGCACTTTTACTAGTTTTTCCCGCCGCTGTCTATTTTATAAGCCCCGGCCTTATCAATACTATGATTTCGGCAAATCTCTTAGCTGCTATCGCTCTGCCGATGCAGTTGATGACTTTAGGAACAGGCCGTGCTAATTTTGGCCCGCAATTGTACGTCGGCGTAGGAGGTTATGTGGCCGCCCTGCTCAGCATAGCCTATGGTTGGGGGCCGCTGACGACATTACCCTTTGCTATTTTGGTTACTCTGTTTGCCGCGCTTGTCTTCAGTCCCCTGGTGATTGTTGCCCGAGGCCTTTACTATGTTTTGTTATCCCTGCTTTTGCCTTTCGTTTTTCTTGAAGTAACTATTATCTATACCGATATCTTTAAGGGGGACACCGGACTTTTTGGTATCAAGCCTCTTCTGGATTTGGGGAATGCCAGAATAAACTTCCTGGTTATAGCTTACCTCTCCATCGTCATCATGGTTTTGTTCCTTTTGGTCATCAACAAGGTTATAAAGTCGCGCTATGGATTGATTATGGCCGCTATCAATGACGATGAAGAGGTGGCCCATGGTATCGGCGTAAATATAAACAAAGTTAAAATTATTTCCTTTGTTTTTTCCGCAGGTATGATCGGGATTATCGGGTGGTTTTACGCTCACTATTTTTCGTCGTTCGCCGGACAAACTTATCTCACGTTTACTTTCATGCTGAAAATATTTTTAGCTATGATGATCGGAGGCCGGACCCAAGTATTTGGCTGTGTTGTCGGCGGTTATTTTGTGGCCTTTTTAGAGATGATTCTGATCAGGACTATGGGGCCGATACAGCCGGTTGTATTCCCTATAATCCTTATTATCCTTCTTTTCACGCTTCCGGAAGGACTTTTTGGGATTTATCGTAAACGTCGTTATAGAGAATATTTCCCAACAATACATGTGCGGAGGTAAATTAATAAATGGCGGAACTGCTGAAAGTTAACAATATCACCAAGACTTTTGGGGGCATTGTTGCAGTAAATAATCTATC
>Ga0209777_10002175_pt1 | contig 26449 bp, 21 predicted proteins | sample FrelakmetHBP12HB_FD_187147 | JGI IMG/M metagenome (GOLD analysis project Ga0209777, IMG submission 187147) | Freshwater lake sediment microbial communities from the University of Notre Dame, USA, for methane emissions studies -HBP12 HB (SPAdes)... | ecosystem: Environmental > Aquatic >... | reverse complement strand
CCTTATGATCGAGGGCCTCCGCCGCTTCATGAGAGAGAACGGCTTCGTGGAAGTGGAGACTCCGATGCTCCACCCAATCGCGGGGGGCGCGGCGGCGCGCCCGTTCCACACGCACCACAACGCCTTGGACTGCGACCTTTTCCTGAGAATCGCCCCCGAGCTCTACCTGAAAAGGCTCGTGGTGGGCGGACTCACGCGCGTCTTCGAGATCAACCGCAGCTTCCGAAACGAGGGGATAGACACGACCCACAACCCCGAGTTCACAATGATGGAATTCTACTGGGCCTTCGCCAGCGCATCGGACATGATGGGCTTCACCGAATCCCTCCTGCACACCATCGTGAGCGGAGTGAAGGGCTCCCCTTCCACCGTCTACCAAGGGCACACGGTGGATTTCACGCCTCCTTTCAAGCGTCTCGACCTGCGCACCGCCGCCCGTGAGGCGCTAGCGGCCAGGGGAGTCCCGGAAGGGGCCTGGCTCACCGCCGAAGGCCGGGCCCGTTGGGCCGGCGAACTCGGTATGAGCCCCCACAAATCCCAGAGCGCGGAGCGGTTTTTGGTGGAGGCCCTTGAGACCCTCGTGGAGCCCGCTCTCATCGAACCCACCTTCGTGCACGACTATCCCATCGAAGTCTCGCCCCTCTCGAGACGGAAGGCGGACCGGCCCGATACGGCAGACCGCTTCGAACTGTTCGCGGCCGGAATGGAGCTGGCCAACGGCTTTTCGGAGCTGAACGATCCCGATGACCAGCGCCAGCGCTTTATCGAGCAGGTGCAAGCCAAGGCGCGAGGTGATGCCGAGGCCATGCCTTACGATGAAGACTACTGCGTGGCCCTCGAGTACGGCCTCCCTCCCACGGCCGGTGAGGGGCTCGGAATAGACCGACTGGCCATGCTTCTCCTGGACACGGGCTCCATCCGCGACGTGGTGCTTTTCCCCCTTCTCAAGCCCCGCGCGGGCCAAGAGGGTCCATGAGCCTCACCACCTTCGTGGGGCGCCGTTACCTTTTCGCGCGGCGGCGTCAGGCCTTCATCTCCCTCATCACGGTCATCTCCGTCCTGGGCGTCACCGTTGGGGTCATGGCCCTCATCATCGCCCTCGCCATTTCCACGGGCTTCACCACGAGGATCCGGGACAAGATCCAACTCCTGAACGCACATCTCAACATCCTCGGCGGCCCCGAGGAACTGTCGCCAGAGCGCTTCCGAATTGTGGAGGCGGCCCTCGCAAAGGAGTCCCGCACGCGGGCCTTTGCGCCTCTCGTACTGGGCACAGGCCTGGCCAGCGGTCCGGTGACGCGGGTCCAGATGGTGGCCAAGGTCGTGGGCGTCGATCCCGCGCGCCAGCTCGATGTCGTGGACCTCAAGCCCTACATCCAGGGCGAGGTCTTCCTGGGGCAGACCCCCGACGGGTCCCACGGCGCCGTCCTGGGCGCCGACCTGGCCCAGAGCTTGGGCGTCGGCCTGGGCGACAGTGTCCAGCTCCTGGCCCCCAAGCTCACGCTCTCCCCCTTCGGAAGCATGCCGAAGCTCGTGAACCTCAAGGTGACGGGCCTTCTCCAGACGGGCTACTACCTCTACGACACGGAGTTCATCTACCTCGACCTCTCCCTCGCCCAGACGCTTTTCAGCCGCCCGGGGTTCGTGAGCGCGGTGCAGGTTCGCCTTAAGGACCCCGACACCCTCGACGCGTGCCGGAAAGATCTCCAGAAGGCCCTCGGCCCAGATTTCCGAGTCCTCGACCTCATCGGGAGCAACGCGGAGTTTTTCAAGGCCCTGCGCATGGAAAGGGTGCTCCTTTTCCTGGCCATCGGGCTCATCGTCATGGTAGCGGCCCTCAACATCATCTCGACTCTCATCCTCATGGTCATGGAGAAGGTCCGCGACATCGGCATCCTGAGAAGCATGGGCGCTTCCTCCAGCGACATTCAGAAGATCTTCCTCTTCCAGGGCATGGTCATCGGCGTCGCGGGCACGGTCCTGGGCGCCGTCCTTGGGGTCACGGCGTGCTCGGTCCTCGAGCGGACCCACGCCATCCCGCTCTCCCTGGACGTCTATCCCCTTCCCTACGTCCCCTTCTTGACCTCGCCGGGCCAGGTGGCCTGGGTGTGCGCCTTCGCGATCCTGGTCTCCTTCGCGGCCACGCTCTACCCGGCCCTCCGGGCCGCCAGGCTCGACCCCGTCGAAGCCTTGAGGTACGAGTGATGCTCCGGTTGGAGGGGGTCCACAAGAGCTTTCTGTCCGGGGCCGAAAAGCTTCACATCTTGAGAGGTGTGGATCTCGATGTGGAGAGAACCGAAGTGGTGGCCCTCATGGGCCCATCGGGAGTGGGCAAGAGCACGCTCCTACATCTCATCGCGGGCCTGGACCGCCCCGACTCTGGCCTCATTCACATCGGCGGTCAGGCGGTCACGACACTCAGAGGCGCGGACATGGACCGCTTCCGCAGGAGGACGGTCGGCATCGTTTACCAGTTCCACTTCCTCCTGCCCGAGTTCACCGCCCTTGAGAACGTCATGATGCCCGCCGTCATCGCCGGAGAAGCGGCTTCGGCTCGGTCGCGAGCCGCCGCTCTCATCAAAGAGGTCAGCCTGGAAGGGCGCGCATGTCACACCCCGGGCAAACTCTCGGGAGGCGAGCAGCAGCGCGTAGCCATTGCCCGGGCCCTCATGAACACGCCCGAAGTTCTCTTGGCGGATGAGCCTACGGGAAACCTGGACGAGGAAACCGCGGCCCAGGTTTTCGATCTCCTCCTGGACCTCAAAAGGCGCCACGGCCTCACGGTCCTCCTGGCCACGCATAACCCGTCCCTCGCCGCCGCCTGCGACCGGACGGTGAGGCTCAAGGACGGGCGGGTTTCGGCCTGAGAGCGCCCCGGTTAGTCACCCCGCGTCTCATGCAACGAAAAAGTGACAGGGCGTGGGTCCAATGATATAATCCGGCAATTCGGGGAGACGGATGTACGAGCGCTATACCGAACAGGCCAGGAGGGCCCTCTATTTCGCCCGTTATGAGGCGCACCAGGCAGGCCTCCCCGTGGCAGACACGGAGCACGTACTCGTCGGCCTCGTCGTGGTGGACTCCCACGTACTCAAGGAGACTCTCTCCCGCTCCAAGATAACCCTGGAGGGTGTGCGGGCGGAATTGGAAACGGCGAGACCCGCCGACCTTGTATTGACTCAAGGCACGCCTCCGGGCTGGTCGCGCGACGTGCGCCTCCTCCTGGAAAAATTTGCCCCTGAGGAGTGCGAGCGCACCGCGGGCCTGCGCGTCGGAGTGGAGCACGTCTTCTTGGGACTCCTGAGGCTCGAAGATTCGGCCGCGGGCCGTTTTCTCGCAGATCACGGCATCACGCTCGCGCTGGTCCGAGAGCGGGTCGCCCTGGGCATCAAGCACCAGTCCCCCTCTGAGAAAGCCGAGCGCAAGAAAGAGCCCAAGATGGCCCTCGAAGAATTCGCTCAGGACCTGACAGCTCTGGCCGCCGAGGGCGCCCTGGACCCGCTGGTGGGCCGTTCAGAAGAACTCGAGCGCATCATCCAGATCCTGGCCCGCCGCCGGAAGAACAATCCCATCCTCCTGGGAGAGCCGGGCGTAGGCAAGACGGCCCTCGTCGAGGGCCTCGCCCAGCACGTGGCCTCGGGAGATGTGCCCGCGATCCTGAAGGAGAAGCGCATCCTGGCCCTAGACCTCTCTCTCGTCCTGGCTGGAACCAAGTACCGGGGACAATTCGAAGAACGGCTCAAGGGCATCCTCAAAGAAGCCGAAGAGGACCGATCGGTCATCCTCTTTATCGATGAGATTCACACGATGGTGGGCGCGGGCAGCGCCGAGGGTTCCCTCGACGCCGCGAGCATTCTCAAGCCCGCGCTGAGCCACGGGCAGGTCCAGTGCATCGGCACCTCCACGTTCAGGGACTACAAGCGGTACATCGAGAAGGACAGGGCCCTCGTGCGCCGCTTCCAGCCGGTGAAGGTCCTTCCACCCGCGGAGGAAGAGAGCCTCAGGATCCTCGAGGGCCTCCAGCCGAGATACGAGGAGTACCACGGAGTGAGGTATACCCCGGAAGCCATCCAGCTGGCGGTCACTCTCTCCAATCGATACATTACGGACCGTTTCCTTCCGGACAAGGCCATCGACCTCATCGACGAAGCAGGTGCAAAAGCGCGCTTGCTCCACTCTGAGCCGGAAAGTCCTTCCGAGGCCAGAAGAAGCGCGGCCAGGGCGCTCTCGCAAAGGGCCCGGCAGGCGATGGCTCCGGATGGGGATTTAAGCGTAGGCCAGGAAGCCCAGGCTCCCGTGGTGGTGGACCGCTCTCACATCGAGGAGGTGGTGGCCCTCTGGACGGGCGTGCCCGTCGCCGCCATCCGCGAGGACGAGCGCGGCAAACTGATGCGCATCGAGGAAACACTGCACCGCCGTATCATCGGCCAGGACAAGGCCATATCCGCCATGGCCAGGGCCATCCGGCGGTCACGGGCGGGCATCAAAGACCCGCGGCGCCCCATCGGCTCCTTTATTTTTCTGGGCCCCACGGGAGTCGGGAAGACGGAGGCGGCCAAGACCCTCAGCGAGTTCCTTTTCGGGGACGAGAGGGCCATGATCCGCCTGGACATGAGCGAGTACGCTGAAAAGCACTCGGTCTCCAAGATGATCGGCTCTCCCCCGGGCTACGTCGGCTACGAGGAGGGCGGCCAGCTCGTGGAGCGCGTGAAGCGGCGCCCCTACGCGGTCATCCTGATGGACGAGATCGAGAAGGCCCACCCCGACGTCTTGAACATGCTCCTCCAGATTCTCGAGGATGGAATCCTGACGGACAGCTACGGCGAGACGGTGGACTTCAAGAACACGATCCTCATTCTCACGAGCAACTTGGGCTCCAAGTTCATCCTGGAGAAGGGCGTCCTGGGCTTCGATGACGGCCAGGAGCGCACATTGAGGATCAAGAAAGACGAGGTCTTGAGGCACCTCAAGAAAGCGCTCCTCCCCGAGTTCCTCAACCGCATCGACGAAATAGTCGTTTTTGATCCCCTGGGCCGCACCGAACTCTATATGATAGCAGCCAGGATGATCTCAGATCTGAACGAAACCCTGCGGGACAAAAACATCCGCCTCGTCCCGGAGCCTGGGGTTTTAGAGTTCCTCGTGGATGCCTGCTGCACGGACCCTGCATACGGGGCCAGGCCCCTCAGGCGTGGCGTGCAGACCTATGTCGAAGACCCTTTGGCGGAATGGATGTTGCTCCACGACTTTAGGGAAGGCACGCAGATCACGCTGGAGGCCCGGGAGGGCGGTATCGCCCTGGGCCTCCCAGAGCTGGTGCCCGCCCCGGTAGGTGAGAGATGAGCCGAATGACCGTGCCGCTGCTGGCAGCCCTCCTCCTTCTCGCCCTGGCCTTTCCCTGCGCCGGTCAAGCAGGCGGGCCAGGCCAGCCCGTGAAGATCGAGAAGATCGTGCTGGACGGCAATGACCGGCTCACCCAGGACGCTTTTCTGGCCCTCACCAGCCTGCGCCCAGGCGAGCCTTACGATGAGGAGCGCGTGCGCCAGGAGTACAACAAGATCTGGAACTCCGGACTCTTGGAAGACCTATCGGTCGAAGTCCAGGATGGCGCGGCGGGAAAGATATTGATTTTCCATATCAAAGAGCGCACGATCGTGGCCTCCGTCGAGTTCACCGGAAGCAAGAGCCTGACCTCCTCCACTATTCTGGACAAGCTTAAGGAGAACAACGCGGACATAAAAAGCGGGACGGTCTTGGACTACCAGAAAGTGAAGAAGACAGAGTCCGCCCTCAGGTTTATGGCGGCCGAAAAAGGGTACCCGGACGCCGCGGTCACCTCCAAGGTCCAGGCCCTGGGCCGTTCTCAAGTGGTCCTGACCTTCAACATTCAGGAAGGCGCCAAGGCCCGGATCGACAAGGTCAAATTCCTAGGAGCCCACGCCTTCTCCCAGAGGAAGCTCAGGTACGTGCTCAAGAAAACGCGGCCCCACTGGTGGCTCTCCTGGGCCACACGCCACGACATTTATTCCGAAAACCGTTACTACGAGGACATGAAGCTCCTTAGGGAGCTTTACGAGGCCAAGGGCTACCTGGACGTGGAAATCGGCGATCCAATCGTGGACAGCCACTACAGCAGCAATCACAAGAAGAAATGGCTCACGCTTTCCATACCCATCACCGAGGGCACGGCTTATAACCTGGGCGAACTCTCCTTCGAGGGGAACCACGTCTTCACAGACACCGAGCTCAGGAAGTCCGTGTTTTTGAAGAAGGGCAAACCCCTGAACAAGGTGGCCCTGGAAGCCATCATCAAGAACGTCGAGGCTAGGTACGGACAGAAAGGCTACATCTACGCTACGGGGACGCCGCTTTTTGATAAGAAGCCGGCCCAAAAGCTCGCCAGCGTCACCATTTCCATCACGGAGGACCAGGTCTACTACGTGAACCGCATCGAGTTCCTGGGCAACCTCTCCACTCGGGACTACGTCCTCAGGCGAGAGATGGGCATCTACGAGCAGGAAGTCTTCAACTACGTCCGGTACCAGCGAGGTCTCTACAGGTTAAGGCAGACGGCCCTGTTCGAAATGAAGGAGGACCCCACCATTACCAAGGTTCCCAACACCAACACCGTGAACGTGACCGTGAAGGGGACCGAGGCCAGCAAGAACGAACTTCTCTTCGGCGGCGGCTACGGCGGCGTGAACGGGTTCTTCGTCTCGGGCTCTTTCCGGACCTACAACTTTCTGGGCATGGGTACCACGCTGTCCTTCAACGCGGACTACGGAAAGGTCCAGAAGCTGTACTCCATCAGCTACAGCGACCCGTGGCTCTTCGGCCAGAGGATCGGAGGATCCATCTCCTTGTACAACCAGAACCTCACGTACATCCAGTTCAACCAGGTGGCCCTGGGAGGTTCTATGGCCGTTACCTTGCCCATCGGGGACTTCGCCGGCTGGTCTGTAGGCTACAGGCACGAGCGCTCGAAGGTGAACAACATCCAGACTCTCGTAGGGAACCCCTACTACGCGACCTACCTGAACAACTCCATCACGTCCGCGGTTTTCGGGGGCATCAGCTACAACACGGTTAACAACCCATTCAGGCCAGTCCGCGGCCTCTCCTTGAACCTGAACACGTCCGTAGCGGGCAGTTTTCTGGGCGGGCAGAACTACTTCGTAAAGCCCGCCTTCGAGGGATCCATATTTCTCCCAACATTCGTTAAGCAAAACGTGGCCTTCCGCTTGAGCGCGGGGTACATCACCAGCTACTCCGGCCACACGATCCCCATCTGGGAGCGCTACTTTCTCGGCGGACAGGACAGCCTGCGGGGCTTCGGTGTCCGCTCGGTCTACCCTCTCACCAAGGACGACCGGCACTTCATAGATCCCCAGACCCTCACCACCGAGGGCGGAAACCGGTACTATCTCACCAACACCGAGTACGTCTTCCACATCGTTGAGCAAGTGGACGTAGCCGCCTTCGTGGACGCCGGAAACACCTACCATGAGCGGCAGAAATGGGAGCTGTCCAACTACCGCGCGGACGCGGGCGTGGAGATGCGCTTCTTCCTCCCCACCTTCAACGTGCCGCTCCGCCTCATCTACTCCGTGAACTTAAAACCGAGGCCTAATGACGATTTCAGCAACTTCCAACTTTCCATCGGCTTGACGTTCTGACACTCCAAGGAGGATCGAAACATGCGTAAATGGACAACCCTTCTCTCGGCCACCGCATTCGTTTTCGCGGGCCTTTCCCTCTTCGCGCAGGCGAAGATCGCCGTGGTGGACACCATGAGGGTGGCCAATGAGTGCAAGGAAGGTAAGAAAATCCAGGCCACTCTGAAGGCCCACCACGACCAGAAGCAGGCCGAAATCTCGGCCAAGGAAGCGGCCCTGAAAGCCTTGGAAGAACAAGGCAAGGACCCCAAGATCAGCGACGAGAAAAAGGAAGAACTCCGCTCCCAGTTCAACCAGAGACTTTATGAGTACCAGGCCTTCGCCAAGGCGGCCCAAGACGAGATGGAAGCCAAGACCCAGAAAATGCAGGGCGAGTTTCAAGAAAAGCTCCAGAAGGTCATCGCCAGTTACGCCGAGGCAAAGGGCTTCTCCATCGTCGTCGAGAAGGGTATCTGCTTGTATACGGCTGAGACGCTGGAGGTGACTCCAGATGTCATCGCCAAGATGAACGAGGCCTATCCCGGCGCGTGATAGGAGCCTATCCCTCAATAAGACGGGGTCGCGACGGAGGCCAGCCGGGATGCATGGCACGAAAGTGAGCGAAGGGCGATGTTGGAGATCATCGGACGAGCGAGCTGACACAGCCAGGCGCCCGGATGGCCCCGTCCCTTCGGGCGCGGGCGGCGGGCTCGCATGACTGTGTTGGCCTCCCTAGAAAGGCGCCCGGCCTTACTTCGGTCGGCCGTCTTGTCCTGCGAGCCCGGCGCCACGCGCGCGGCCTCGCCCTATTTAGGGGTCGGCTCCAAATGAGAGCCGCGGAGATCGCAGAGCGACTGTCGGTCCGTGTCGTGGGCAATCCCGAGGTGGAGATCCTCGGGGTGGCCCCGCTGGATCGCGCCACGGGCAGCGATCTCTCCTTCCTCTCGAATTCCAAGTACCGCGAGGCGGCGCGGGTGAGCGCTGCGGGGGCCATCCTCGTGGCCGAAGGCGAGAGCCTTCCCGGGCGCACGTTACTCGTGTGCCCCGACCCTTATGCGGCTTTCGCTAAAGCCCTCGGGATGTTCCACAAGCCCCCAGAGAGCCCAAGAGGCATTCACCCCATGGCCATCGTGGGCGAAGCGTGCAAAGTGGATCCCAAGGCTTCCTTGGGACCTTACGTCGTCCTGGGCGATGGGACCAGCATAGGGCCGGGGACAATTCTGGAAGCGGGGTGCATCGTAGGCCGGAGATGCCAAATCGGCCAGGATTGCCACCTGTATCCGCGAGTGGTCTTGTACGACCATACGATCCTGGGAGACCGTGTCGTTCTCCACTCCGGCGTCGTGGCCGGGTCGGACGGATTCGGTTACGCGCAAGAGCGGGGGCGCCACTTGAAGATTCCGCAGGTGGGCCGGTTGGTCATCGAGCACGACGTGGAGGTGGGGGCCAACACCACCATCGACCGCGGCACCCTAGACGAGACCCGCATCGGCGAGGGGACGAAGATCGATAACCTGGTGCAGGTGGCTCACAACGTCACCACGGGGCCCGACTGCATCTTGGTGGCGCAGTCCGGCATCTCGGGTACCACGCACCTGGGACGTTCCGTCATCTTCGCGGGGCAGTCCGGGGCCGTGGGTCACATCCGCATCGGGGACGGCGCCAGGGTGGGCGCCAAGTCAGCCGTAACCAAAGACGTGCCGGACGGGGCTTTTGTGACCGGATACCCTGCCACTGAGCACCGGCTCTGGCTTAAAGAGAGGGCTCTTTCAGGGCGCCTCGATGAGATGCTTCGGCGGATCAAGAGGCTGGAGGACGCCCGACCCTCCGGCGCCCCCGAGGAGGACGAGGCTTGATGGACATTCTGGAGATCCAAAGCATTCTGCCCCACCGCTACCCTTTCCTTCTCGTGGATCGCATCCTCGAAATCGAACCGGGGAAGCGAATCGTGGGACTCAAGAACGTGACCGTCAACGAAGAGTTCTTCCAAGGCCATTTCCCGGGGAAGCCCATTATGCCTGGGGTTCTCATCATCGAAGCCATGGCCCAGGTGGGAGGACTTCTGCTGCTCAGAGAGGTTCCCGACCGGGAGAAGAAGCTCGTTTATTTCATGGGTATCGACGAGGCGCGCTTCAGAAAACCCGTGGTTCCTGGCGACCAGCTCCGATTCGAGCTGGAAGTTCTGAAGCGCAAGGCGTTCACCTGCAAGCTGCAGGGAAAGGCCTTCGTGGAAGGGACCCTCGTGGCTGAGGCCGTGATCCTCTCGGCCATGGTCGACCGTTAGAGTCAGGTGCCGCATGACATCAATCCATCCCACCGCGATCGTGGACCCGTCTGCCCGTCTGGGAGAGGACTGCCTAATCGGACCCTGCGCGTACATCGGCCCGGAGGCCACCGTCGGGGAGCGCTGCGTGATAGGGCCGCACTCCGTTATCCACGGGAAGTCCACCCTCGGATCAGGTAACCGGCTGGTTTCCCACGTAGCCATTGGCGGCCCGCCGCAGGACATCTCCTACGCTGGAGAGCCCACCGAGATCGTCATCGGGAACGACAGCGTTTTCCGGGAGTTTGTCACGATCAACCGGGGTACTAAGAAGGGGGGCGGCATCACGCGGCTCGGTTCGAACATCCTCCTGATGGCCTACAGTCACGTAGCTCATGACTGTCAGGTCGGGGACCACGTCATTTTCGCAAACGCCGCCACCCTCGCGGGGCACGTGCTCGTCGGCTCCCATAGCCACGTGGGCGCCTTCTCCGCGGTCCACCAGTTTTGCCGTGTGGGCGACTATGCCTTCGTCGGCGGTTTCTCCGTTGTTACCAAGGATGCTCTGCCTTTCGTGAAAACCGTCGGGGCCCGCGGAGACGCTCAGATCTACGGCATCAACAGCATCGGCCTCGAGCGAAAGGGATTCCCTGAGGAGACCGTGGACGCCCTCAAGGCCGCCTACCGGACCCTCTTCCAGTCCAAGAGTCTGCTGAAGGACGCCTTGCTCGAGGTGGAGAAGAGCTGGGCCCAGGTGCCAGAGGTCAAGTACCTGGTTGATTTCATCCGTGAATCCAAGAGAGGAATCCAAAGATAGTGCCGGGGAGCTGGGGAGCTACAGAGCTGACGGGCGAGTGGCTCATGCTCCGCGGCTTGAGCCCCCTCTCTCCAAGCTGAGGGCCGGTTTCCATGACGACAGAGAATCCCCTTCGAATCGCGGTAATCGGTGTTGGATCTCTGGGCCAGCATCACGCTCGGATCCTGTCCGACCTGCCAGGCACCAGCCTCACCGGAGTCGTAGATACCAACCAGGACCGCGCCCGGGAAATCGCCGGCAAGTACGGGGCACCCTTTTTCACGGATTACGGTTCTCTCCCCGAGGTGGACGCTGTCGTCATTGCCGCCCCCACGCGCCTCCACACGGAGCTGGCTGCGCACTTTCTCGAAAAGGGCATCGGCGTCCTGTGCGAAAAGCCCATGGCGACGACGGTGGAGGAATGCGAGACCATTCTCGCCGCAAGAGACCGCTCCCAGACCCCGCTGCTTGTCGGCCACATAGAGCATTTCAACCCCGGTGTGGAAGCCCTCTCCAAGCACGTCGAGCGGCCCGGCTTCCTGGAGGTGCACAGGCTGGGCGTCTTTGTCCCCCGCTCACTCGATGTTGACGTGGTCTTGGACCTCATGATCCATGACATCGAGATAGCCCAGAGCCTGGTAAAAAAGGCCGTCGCGAGGGTTGAGGCCGTGGGCGTTCGCGTCCTCACCCCTTACGTGGACCTCTGCAACGCCCGGCTCACGTTCGAAGGGGGGTGCGTGGCGAACCTCACCGCCAGCCGCATCTCCCGGGAGAAGGTCCGGAAACTGCGGCTCTTCCAGAGCGCCGCCTACCTGAGCGTGGACTATGGCGAACAGGCCGTGGAGTATTTCCGCGTGGATGAATCGGGCGGAGCCAGAAACATCATTCGAGTCCCGGTGCCCGTGGGGAAGAAGGAGCCTCTCCGCTGCGAGTTGGAGCATTTCGTGCGCGTCCTCAAGAGCGAGGAATCTCCTAAAGTTTCGGGGGAGGCGGCGAGGGACGCCGTAGCCACCGCCCAGTCCATTCTGGCATGCATCGCCACCTGAAGGACCCCTCGAACTTGAGCGGCTTTTTACGGAAGCTCTGTCCTTCCCAGGCGCCCGGTTATGCGTGGTCCGTTTCCTCATCCTCGGGCCGCATCCGTGGAGGCTGGGGCGGTGTCACATCTATTGAACCTCCAGGACACGAAGTGGAAGAAGGCACGCTCTTCGACCTCGCCTCCCTCACCAAGCCTCTGGCGACCGCTCTTCTCGCCCTCCGCGTCTTCGACGACGGGAAGCTCGATCTTCTGGAACCGGTCAGGGGAGCGAGCGGTGCTGGTTTTACGGTCCTCCAGTTGCTCAGACACGAGGCGGGCTTCCCTTCCTGGTTGCCCGTTTATGGCTTTGTCCACGATCGCGAAGGCGTCATGGCGTGGCTCCTCCGATCCTGCCCTCGCTCCAAACCGGGCGCCTCAGCAGAGTACAGCTGCCTCGGCTACATCCTCCTTGGGCTTTTGCTGGAGCACGAGATGGAGGCAACCCTGGATGAGCTCTTTCGAGAACATGTGGCATCGCCCCTCGGTCTCACTGCAAGACAAGCTTGTTTCAACCCGCCTCTTGCCTGTCACAGGCGAGTTGCGCTTACGGAACGGCACGAACCCAATGAGGCCATAATGGCACGCCTTTATGGCACTATAACGCCAAAATTCCCTTCTGGGAGAGAGGGTTGGGGCATCGCGAACGATGGAAACGCCCGCTTTCTTGGCGGTGTTTCTGGAAACGCCGGTCTTTTTGGGACCCTCAGGGCCGTGGAGGTTCTAGCCAACGCCTTCAGGTCTGAAGCGGGCTTTCTATCGGCGAGCGCTCTGGATCTGGCATGGAACCCGGCAGAGGACATCCAGGGCGAGCGGCGTACGGCAGGCTGGAAAGCTGCTAACTCGCCCGGTTGGGGGCCCGGCGCAATGCTGCCCGTGGGTAGCATTGGGCATGAAGGGTACACGGGAACGGGCGCTTGGCTGGAATCTGGAACCGGTAGAACCTATGTCTTGCTTACAAACCGGATCCATCCACGCCACCCTAGGACGGAATTTGGTCCGGCAAGGGCTGCCTTTCTCAAGGCGGCGAGGGAGATCGCGTGAGAGACCATTGGACGCCCAGCCTCTCCTTCCTGGCCGCTATCGCTTTCCACTTTTTCTTCCTGCTCCTTATCGGGCGCCAATACCTGGCCTCTTCGACTACCCCTCAGCGTCTCAACCAGGCCGCTCAAAGGCTTACGACCGTGAATGGTCAGCCCGTCCGGTTCGTTTACGTGAAAGACATGGTCCCCCACAAATTGCCACCGCTGGACCGGTCGCGCCTCTCTGACATGGATCGACAGGGGGCTTCCCCCGGCAAGGAGAAGGGCAGCTCACCCGATCCCACCTCATACGGCGCCAGCCCTATCAGGCAGAGCGGGGGGCCTGGCGATGCGGCTGTTTCCAGGCCTTTTATCCCGCCCATGCCTGCTTCGCCGCCGCCAGGCTCCCGGCCCGCAGCGGGCGGGCAGCAAATGGCCGCCATGACCAAGCCCTCGTCGCCAGCACGATCGTCAGGCCAGGCAGAGAGACCCGCGCGCAACGCCGCCTCAAAGCAGGGCCCGAGCCGCGAGACTCCAGAGGCGACGCAAGGTCTTCAAGCGCAGGCCGCCTCGGGTTTTTCAGCCGGTGGCGAGAGATCCCCTGGAATGACCGCTGCCGCGCCTGGGAGTCCCGGTCCACCTGGGCCAGCCTCGCCTGGAGGCCTCGGGACGCAGCTCCAGCAGATGATGGTCGGCAGTCTCCAGGGTGGTTTTTACAATCCAAACGCCAGCCGTCTCAACACGGGCGCCCTCTCTTTCGACACCGCCGCCTGGGACCTGGGACCCTACGCCCGCCAAGTCCAGGAGCGCGTCCAGAGCAATTGGCACGTGCCCGAGGCCCAGATGGTGCTGCGCCAAAAAGGCTGGGTCGCGATCCGCTTCAATGTTCAAAAGGACGGCACCGTAACGGACCTTCAAGTGCTTCGCCCCTCGGGTATCCCCTCTTACGACCAGTCCGCCCTGGATGCCCTGCGCTCTTCAAATCCGCTGCCACCCCTGCCCAGCCAGGTTACCGTGCCGCAGCTTGGCGGAGTCTTCCGCTTTTTCTATAACATGTCCGGCGACAGCGACCAATAGAAACGCCCACTGTCTCCCCCGAGTCAATTCTTGGCATCCGTCTTGCTTTAGATACTATCCTCATACCCCCCCTCCATTCCTCTCACGGCCCCGAAAGGGGCCCCTCTTTTTTGCATCCCGGTATCCATGGCACCAGAACGACCGCCATTGGACCCCGTTGGCCTCGCTCTTGTCCGGTCACGACTCGGAAAAGGCGCTCGCCTCTCGAAGCTCTATTGCCGCCCGGGGAGGAGATCCCCGATGCGCCGGAGGTGCCGGAGTACCGCCTTTGGGCTTCATTTGTGGCACTGTGAGTCAAAATGACCCGGCCCCTAAGTGGCCAACCTATTGATTTTTCTTGAGGTTGCAATGGCATGAGAGTTGCTGCATAGGGGCTGTCTACCCCCCTCCCATTTCCTCCTGCGGGAGCCTACGGCTCCCGCACTTTTTTATCCCCAGGCATTTTCCGGGAAGAAGCAATAATTCTCCGCCAGCAGGCGTAACCTTAAAGGGGAGGAGGAGGCCAGATCCTGCTCCCATATTTCAAAAGGGACCGGCTTGAGAGGCAGACCCCTTCTTTTGGTGTTCTTAATCGTCTTCATCGATCTCATGGGATTCGGAATTGTCATCCCTTTGCTCCCCCTGTATGGGGAAAGGTACCATCCGTCCCCTATCGAGTTCGGGGCGCTCATGGCGGTTTTTTCCCTCATGCAGTTCCTCTTCGCCCCGATCCTCGGCCGTCTTTCCGACCGTTTCGGCCGCAGGCCCATTCTCCTCCTGTCCCTTGCGGGCACCGTGATAGGGTACGTCCTCTTCGCATTCCAGCAGTCGATCGAGCTCCTCTTTCTCTCCCGAATAGTGGCTGGCTTAATGGGAGCCAACGTGGCTACGGCCCAAGCGGTCATCGCGGACATTACGCCGCCGGAGGAGCGTGCCCGCGGCATGGGGCTCATCGGAGCCGCCTTCGGCTTGGGGTTCATACTCGGCCCCGCCATCGGGGGTATGGCCGTCCGGTTTGGCGAAGAGGTGCCGGGCCTCTTCGCGGCGGGGCTTTCGGGAGCCGCTCTCCTCCTCGCCACTCTGGCCCTCCCGGAAACGAATCCGCCGGATCCGGCCAGGGGACACAGGGCTACTGAAAAGGGTTGGTTCTCGCCACGGCGGTTTCTGGAGGCCTTGAAGCACCCGCAGATAGGCCTTCTCCTGGTCACTTTTTTCTTGACCACTTTCGCCTTTGCCAACTTCGAGTCCACCTTTGCCCTTTTCGCCGAGAGGCGTCTTTCTCTCGACGTGGTCCACGTGACCTACCTCTTTGTCTATGTCGGCGTCCTCGCGGCCCTCATTCAGGGCGTGCTCATCGGGCGCCTCGTGAAACGGTTCGGGGAGCGCCGCCTCATTTTGGCCGGGACTTTCTTGCTCGTCCCGGGATATTTGGCCCTGACTCAGCTCGGTTCTTTGTCGCAGCTCCTTTTTTTTCTCGGCTTTCTCGCTCTTGGCGCGGGCCTGACGGGACCCTCCCTCTCATCCTTGGTCTCTAAGTTGTCGAATGCAGACGAGCAGGGAGGAGTCCTCGGGATATATCAGTCCCTCTCATCGCTTGCGCGAATCGTGGGGCCCTTCTGGGGGGTCTATTCCCTCAGGGCTTTGGCCATTCAAGCGCCCTACTTCACGGCGGCCTGCTCGGCAACAGCGGCGGGCATCCTAGCCGCGCTTCTCTTGTGGAGGGCCCGCCGGCGAGAGTTCGCGCCGGTCGGCGTTGAAGTCGTTCGGCCTGAGGCCGCCTATCCTCCGTCTTAAGTTCAGGCTTGACAGGGCGGCCGAAGCCCTGTATAGTCCAACCCCTTGTGCGAGTGGAGGAAGTTGTGGCGAATCATCCATCGGCATTGAAGCGAGCCCGGCAGAACGAGAAGCGGCGGCTTCGCAACAGGATGGCCATCGGCGAGATGCGAACGGCCATCAAGAAGTTCCGCGCCCTCGTAGCGGAAAAGAAGGGCGAAGACGCCCGATCCGCCCTGCCGAGCGTGTGCGCCCTCATCGACCGTACGCGGAAGAAGGGGGGCATTCATGCGAACACCGCGGCCCGGTACAAGTCCCGCCTAGCGCGGGTCCTGGCCCGCCTGAACCAGAACTAGAAATACCTCAGGTTGCAACGCGCAGGGAGGGGATCATACCTCTCCCTGCGTTTGTATTTTATGATTCATCTGGAGGCTTCCATGAGCGGTATCGCCCAAACCGACGTCGCTTTGGCTGAACGCATCCAAGAGTTGGCCAAGCGGAAACGGGCCGTCATCTTGGCCCACAACTACCAGATCGGGCCCATCCAGGATGTCGCCGACTTCGTGGGGGACTCCTTGGGCCTTTCCCAGCAGGCCGCCAGGACCGAGGCTGACCTCATAGTTTTTTGCGGCGTGCATTTCATGGCCGAGACGGCGAGCATCCTATGCCCGGACAAGACCGTTCTCATTCCGGACTTGGAGGCTGGTTGCTCTCTCTCCGACACGCTTTCTTTCGCCCAGCTGAAGGCCTGGAAAGAAAAGTACCCGGATTCGGTCGTGGTGACCTACGTGAATACCACCGCCGTGGTCAAGTCCATCAGCGACTACTGCTGCACCTCATCGAATGCAGTCAAAGTAGTACAATCCATCCCCAAGGAGAAGCCCGTGCTCTTCGGCCCCGACATGTTCCTGGGCGCGTTCGTCTCCCGGGTCACGGGCCGGAAGAACCTGCACCTCTGGGCGGGTGAGTGCCACGTACACGCCGCCGTGCGCCCCGATGACGTGACGAAGGCCCGGGAGGCCCACCCAGGGGCAGACTTCCTCATACATCCCGAGTGCGGCTGTGTGACCTCCTGCATGGTCTATCTGAAGGACAAGGACATCAGCCAGCAGGATGCCTACATCAAGTCAACCGAGGGGATGGTGAAGCACGTGGTCCAATCGCCCAAGAAGGAGTTCGTGGTCGCCACCGAGACGGGCATCCTCCACCGCATGCACAAGGAGGCCCCCGAGAAGGCCTTTTACCCCGTGAGCGCCGACATGGAGTGCCACTACATGAAGATGATCACGATGGAAAAGCTGCTGCGTTCCCTCGAAGAGGGCGTTCACGAGGTCAAGGTCCCCAAAGAGATCGCGGACAAGGCCAGGGTGCCCATCGAGAGGATGATCGCTATTTCTTGACGCGGAGACACGAGGACAAGGAGACGCGGGGAGGCCGAATCGGAGATTTGTTTCTTCTCCGCGTCCCCCCTTCACCACGTCCCCGAGTCTATTGCCACCTCACGGGCGTTCTAGCAGATAGGTGAAGCCCATCCCGCCGTCGCGCGGGGGCGCGCTCCCCGTATGGGGGCTCGGCCGCCCCCTGTTTGACTATACGGTTTTCTTCCTACGACCTCTCGAGCAAATACGCGAAGCCCATGCCGCCGCCGATACACATGGTGACGATGCCGCGCCTCGCGTTCCGGCGCTGCATTTCTCCGATGAGTTTGACGGTGAGGATGGCGCCCGTGGCGCCCAAGGGGTGGCCCGTGGCGATGGCGCCACCGTTCACGTTCGTTTTGGCGGGGTCCAGATCCAGCGCTCTGCAACAGTAGACCGACTGGCTGGCAAAGGCCTCATTGATCTCGATGAGGTCGATATCAGCCAGTGTGAGGCCCGCCTTCTTGAGTAGCTTTGGGACGGCCTTCGCGGGTCCGATCCCCATGATTTCGGGCGGCACACCCGCCACGGCCCAGTCACGCACGTAGACCAAGGGCTTGAGGCCCATCTGCTGGGCCTTCTCCTCGGCCATGATCACCACGGCCGCGGCGCCGTCGTTGATCTGAGACGCGTTGCCCGCGGTGATGGTGCCAACGGGATCAAAAACGGGCTTAAGCTTGGCCAGAGCCTCAACGGTCGTATCCGCGCGCGGCCCCTCGTCCGTATCAAAAGTGAATTCCTTCCACTTACCACCGTCCATCGTACGGACCTTCAAGGGAACGATCTCATCTTTGAACTTGCCTGCAGCGATGGCGGCGGCCGCACGCTGGTGGGAGCGAAAGGCAAACTCATCCTGCTCTTGCCTGCTGATTTCGAATTTCTTGGCCACGATCTCCGCCGTAGGCCCCATGGCCGTGTAAATGTCCGGGTTGAATTCCAGCCCCGCATAGTCCGCCATGAGCTTGTTGCCGCCCATGGGGACCATGGACATGCTCTCGACGCCGCCGGCAATGGCTAAGTCAATACTGCCTGCCTTGATGCTGTCCGCCATCCAGGCAATGGATTGGCTGCCTGAAGAGCAGAATCGGTTGATCGTGGCCGCGGGCACCGTGTCTGGAAATCCCGCCATGAGGGCCACGATTCGCGTGATGTTCCATCCCTGCTCGCCCTCAGGGAAGGCGCACCCCAAGATGACATCGTCTATCATGTCGGGCTTCAAGCCCGGGGTCCTCTTCAGCAAGGCTCTCAGCATGGGGGCTGCGAACTCCTCGGGGCGAGTGTCCTTGAGGCTCCCCTTTTTCGCCCTACCTATGGGCGTCCTAGCGACGCTGACGATCACCGCATTTCTCATTATCTTTGCTCCTTTTTCTTAAGCTGATAGCTGAAAGCTGACAGCTACAAGCTAGTTCCTAAACGGCTTCCCCTTCTCGAGCATGAAAGCGATCCTCTCCTGGGTCTTAATCTCTCCGCACAGGGAGAGGAAAGCTTCGCGCTCGAGATCCAAGATCCTGCGCTCGCTCACCGGGTTGTTGATGGTCGTGTCGCCGCCGCACAGGATGGTGGCGATGTGGGTGGCGATCTTCACGTCGTGATCCGTGACCCAGTTCGTGAGCTTCATGTTGTGGAGGATCATCCTCAGGGTCGCGATGCCGTCCTTCCCTGGCAATGCGAAGCTTGTGGGCAGCGGTGGCTTGTAGCCCTCCTCGTGAAGGGCGAGCGCCATGCGCTTGGCCCTGAAGAGCTGCTGCTCTCGGCTGATTTCGACCTTATCAAAGGGCCGCAGGAACTTCAGCTCGCGGGCCTCCTCGGCCGACGTGGAGACTTTGGCCATGGCGATCGTCTCAAAGGCGTGCTGGAGGAAGGGCAGGTTGGACGCGACGGGCTTGTCGATGCCCGCCAGTACGCGCTCCAGCATGAAGAGGTGCCCGCCGCCCGCCGGCACGAGGCCCACCCCGAACTCGATGAGGCCCATGTAAGTCTCGGCGTGCGCGCAGACCTTGTCGCCGCCCATGGTGATTTCGGCGCCGCCGCCGAAGGTGTAGCCGAAGGGCGCGGTCACGACGGGGATCTTCGCGTGGCGCAGGCCCAGCGTCATGCCCTGAAAGTCCCGGACCAACTTGGCGATGGCCGGCCAGTTCTGGTCCTTCGATGCCTCCAGGAGCATGGCGATGTTGGCGCCCGCGCAGAACTGGGCCGCCTGGTGATGGATGACCAGGCCCGCGAAATCCCGCTCGGCCAGCTCGATCCCTTTCAGCATCACCTCTATGATCTGGTCGTCGATGGGGTTCATCGCGGGCTGCGTGGCCGAGTGGAACTCGATGCACGCTATGGCGTCCCCGAGGTCAACGAACGAAGCGCCGGCGTTCTCAAGTAACGGCTTCCTCTGCCGCTTCGCGTCCTCTAGGACGATAAAGCTCTCGGGCTTCGGGATGGGGACGTAGCCCTTGGCCTTTGGATCGTAGTACTCCCGAGTGACCGCCCCTTTCCGATAGAAGGACGTACAGCCCGAGCTCACCATTTCGTGAACCCACGCGGGCACTTTGACCCCTTCCTTCTCCATCCGTCCCGCGGCCTCTTCGACACCGAGGGCGTCCCACACCTCGAAGGGGCCCAACTCCCAGTTGAAGCCCCACTTCATGCCGGTATCGATGTCGACCACAGTGTCGGCGATCTCGCCGAGGCGGTGGGCCGAATAGGCCAGGGTGTCCCTCAGCGTCCGCCAGGCGAAGGCTCCTGCCCGATCGTTGGCGTAGGCCACGGAGCGTGTCCTCTGGCCCGGGTCGTGGATTCCCTTGGCCTTCTTCAAGGAGGAGATGTCCGGCTTGGCCTGGGGCACATACTTCCCCGAGATGTAATCCAGGACGAGGATGTCCTTCTTGCCGAAATCCTTCTTCTCGACCTTGAAGAAACCCGCCTTCGATTTCCGCCCGAGGGCTTCCTTGGCCACCATCTGCGTGATGAGATCCGGGATCTTGAAGGCCCACTGGCCTTCGTCCTTGGGGCACCCTTCCTTCAAGGTGTTCACGACGTGCACAAAGGTATCCAGCCCCACCAGGTCCAGAGTCCCGAAGGAGGCGCTCTTGGGCCTCCCCATGGGCGGGCCCGTGATGGCGTCCACCTCGTCGATTTTGTAGCCCATCTCCAGCATGGCATGCAACGTCGCCATGATTCCGAAGACGCCGATGCGGTTGGCCACGAAGTTGGGGGTGTCTTTGGCGCGGACGATACCCTTGCCCAGCATGAACATCCCGAACTCGGAGAGGTCCTTCATGACCTGCGAGTCGGTCTCTTTCCCGGGAACGAGCTCCAGAAGGTGCATATAGCGGACCGGATTGAAGAAGTGCGTGACGAGGAAGTTCTTCTTGAACTCCGCCGAGCGGCCCTCGGTCATCCCCTCGATGGAGAGCCCCGATGTGTTTGACGAGACGATGGTCCCCGGTTTGACGGTTTTCTCCACGCGCTCGAAGAGTTTTTTCTTGACGCCGAGGCGCTCCACGACGACCTCGATGACCCAGTCGCACTCCTTTAGCCTGCCGAAGTCGTCCTCGAAGTTCCCAACCTCGATGAGGGGAAGGAACCTCTTGGTATAGAGAAGGGCCGGCTTGCTCTTCTCAATGTTCTCGAGACCCTTGAGCGCGAACTTGTTGCGGAATCGCTTGTCCCCTTTCGTGAGCCCCGCTTTTTCGTCCTCTGGGGCCAGCTCCGGCGGGACGATGTCGAGCATGATGGAGGGAATCCCCGCGTTGGCCAAATGCGCTGCGATCCCGGACCCCATGATGCCCGCCCCCAGGATCGCGACCTTCTCTACCCTGCTCCGCATGTGTCATCCTCCCTGACCGGTTTAGTCCCCGTTACCAATCCATGTTTTCATCGAGTAGATCCCGCATGAGAGAGCACTTTCCCTTTGGGGTTTAGTCTCCTACTTCAGTCCCCAAATGGCAAGCGCGTTCCGGCGCCAGGGCCTGTCCCTCAAATCCCAGCCAGGGGACTTCGCCGCATTGCTCTCGAACCTCGGCCTGGCCAAGGGCCGAGCTATGCTGTGGCTTATAATTCTGCGGAAGACGGAGTGCGTTCTTCTGAGTTGGGATTTACGAACCAAAACGGTAGCTCAGGCCGGCGGTCACGGACCAACTGCCAAACATCTTACCGGTGCCCGTCGCCCGTGCGCCTGAGATATCGAACGACCACCGGCTGCCCGGGTTGTGCACGAGGGCTAGCCGTCCCTGCGAACTGTTCCCAAAGAGCACCGGCTCCCCGTTCGAACGGAAGGCCACGAGCTCTCCCGCCACCAGCCACGCCTGGCTCAGCTTGCACGAGGCGGCGAGACCGAAAACATAGACGTCATCGTTGGACTGGCGCTTGTACGGGTTGTCCAGGATGCCCAGCCCGAGATTTCCCCACAGCTTGAAGCGTCCCCAGGACTTGCTCGCCATGAGCAAGGCGTAGACGTCCGACTGGTTGGTTCCGAAATCCTTCCTGGCCGGCGTGTTCGGAAGCTTAATGCCGAACCTGAACCCGAAGGCCCCGCTGGAATCGTGGCTCTGCCAAACCCGGTACTTGCCCCACAAGGTGAAATCGCCTACGCCTTCGTTGTGCCGCCCCGTCGAGTCCACGGCAAAGCGCTTGTAGGGAGTGCCCTCGGCCCAGAGCTCCACGTTCAGCCCCACGCTCCAGCGGATGGCCAGATGGCCGTCTTCCCAGAGTGAGCCCCTCTCTCCCGTCCTGATGGAGCGGAAGTCATCGATATAGTTCTCGCCGACCTGAAGCTGCACGCTGTTCACGCAGAGGATGGCCAAATCCTCGGTCCAAAGGGGGCGGACGTCTTCCGCCAAGAGCCGCGACGGGAGGAGGGCCGCGCAAGCCACGAGAAGCCCTGGAGCCAGGAGCCGCGCCCAGATTCTCATCATTCCCCACTCCCCCCCCAACATGGCTGGCTTTGGATTCCAGGATCCCGGCGCCTTATTGCCTACCGGCCCCAATCCCGTGGATACCGGAAGTCTATGCCGACGGTTCGATGCGAGAGCTTGGCGATGATGGGAAGGCGCCTTTTGAACTGGCTTCTCTCCACCATCTGGAGAATCTTGCGCACCATCTCAATAGGATGCCCAGAAGACGCCACCTCCTCCACCGTGTACCGCTCGTCCACGAGCATACAGAGGATGGCGTCGGCCTCGGGATACGTGAGACCCATGTCCCCCTCGTCGGTCTGCAAAGGCCACAGATCCGCAGAGGGGACTTTGTTTACGACTCGGTCCGGGAGGCCCAGGTGCCGACCGATTTGCCATACCTGGGTCTTGTACAGATCACCGATCGGGTTGAGAGAAGAGGCCATGTCCCCGTACCACGTGCCGTAGCCGAGGAGCAGTTCGGTCTTGTTGCTCGTGCCCAGCACCAAGAAACCTTCGCGCGCCGAGAGGTCGAAGAGACAAGCCATACGCAGGCGCGCCATGTAGTTTCCCCGCCTGAGCGGGGAGGCGTCGGAGCGGGAAGCGAAGTACTCATCCACCATCGGCGTGATGTCCACCCGCTCGGACCGCACGCCGGCCTTCTCAATGATCAGATCGGCGTCCGCCTCGGAGTCCGGCGCGCTCGTCCTGTAGGGCATTTTCACCGCCAGGACCTTGTCTTGACCCAGCGCTCGCGCGGCCAGCGCGCACGCCAGTGCCGAATCCACTCCCCCAGAGAGACCCACCACCACGCCTTTCAGTCCCGTCTTCCCCAGCTCCTCAACGAGGAACCGGTCGATCATGGCCAGGGCGATTTCGGGGTTTATGCGGGGCGGGAACTTGGACGCCAACTCAACCCTCCTTTAGGATCTCTCGCAAGTGGCGCAGGACCAGCTCCGGTTTTTCGTCCCTCAGGAGCGGGCTCAGCGTCCTGGCCCTCCTGAGTGCCGAGAGCGGCAGGTCGGCCCGGTAGATGGCCTCCACGTTTTCTGCCCCGTCCAGCAAGAGGTTCCCGAATGGGTCCGCCACGTATGAGCCCCCCGCGAAAGCCAGGCCATCTTCGTATCCCACGCGGTTTGTGTAGATCCAATGGACCGTGAGGAACTGGCTGAGGACCTTCCCCACGCGCTCCCATGCTTGAACCGACGCGGCCTCCGCTTCCCTCACGGCCAGGCCGCGCCCCGGGCTTCCAGATAGCACCAGGAGCGTATGGGCCCCTTGGAGAGCCAGGAGATACGGGGAGGAGAGGTGCCACGCATCCTCGCAAATGAGGAGGCCCATTTTCCCAAAGCGCGTGTCAAAGGCTTGGAACCGCCGGCCCGCGGCGAAGTAGCGCCCCTCGTCGAACATGCCGTACGTGGGCAGATAGACCTTCCGGTGGACGTGTAGGATCCGTCCCCCTGAAACGTACACGGCGGCGTTGTGGAAAAGGAAACCCTCGCTTTGCTCTACGAACCCGAAGACCAAGTCGCGCTTCCCGCCAGCCTTCAGAAGCGGGGCCAGGAGCCCGTTTTCAGCGAGGGGCATGGCCACTTCGGCCACGAGGTCTTGGAGGAGGTACCCCGTCAAAGAAAGCTCCGGGAAAATCACGAGCTCGGCCTCTCGCGCTTCCGCGGTATCCAGCCAGCGGAGGTGCGCCTCCAGGTTCCTTTGGAGATCTCCGAGAGCGGGAGCCATCTGGACCAAGGCGACTTTTACGGTCTCGCGCACGCTTGGGCCTCCACAGGGGCACTATACAGGGCCGGCCCACCTCGGGCAAGAGCGTAAAGTAGAGATGGCATTGAAGAGCCACCTCATCTTGGGGCCTCGTATGAAAGGCAACCATATGAAGTGATACTAAGGATGCTTGACAAAGGTCTAGTCATATTTTATAATTAGCACTCGGAATGGCCAAGTGCCAATTGCGGCTAGAGTGAGCTGACTAACAAGGAGGTGTCGGAATGAAAGTGAAACCTTTGAATGATCGGGTTCTTATCAAGCGTCTCGAGCCCAAGGAGACGGTTCGTGGGGGGATCATCGTCCCGGATACGGCCAAGGAGAAGCCCTTGGAAGGCGAGGTCATCGCCGTGGGGCCCGGCAAGTACGATGATGCCGGCAAGCTCGTACCCATGTCCGTGAAGGCGGGGCAGAGAGTTCTCGTCGGCAAGTATGCCGGCACGGAAATCAAAATCGACGACGTGGAGCACGTCATCGTGCGTGAGGACGAAGTCCTCGGCATCATCGTGTAACTGAGGAGATCAACGATGGCCAAAGAAATCATCTATTCCGCCCAATCCCGCTCGGCCCTGATGGCGGGCGTAAACAAGCTTGCCAACGCCGTGAAGGCGACTCTCGGCCCCAAGGGCCGCAACGTCATCATCGAAAAGAAGTTCGGCGCCCCCCTTGTGACCAAGGACGGCGTTACCGTTGCCAAGGAAATCGATCTCAAGGACAGGCAGGAGAACATCGGCGCCCAGATGGTCAAGGAGGTGGCCTCCAAGACTTCCGACGTGGCGGGCGACGGGACTACCACCGCCACCGTCCTGGCCCAGGCCATGCTCCAGGAAGGCATGAAGGCCGTTGGCACTGGCGTCAACGTCATGGAACTCAAGAAGGGCATCGACACGGCCGTCGCCACGGTGATTGAAGAGATTAAGAAAATGGCCAAGCCCGTCGAGGGCAAGGCGGTGGAGCAGGTGGGCACGGTTTCGGCCAACAATGACGAGACCATAGGTGCTCTCATAGCCAAAGCAATGGCTCCAGATGGCGGCGTGGGCAAGGATGGTGTCATCACCGTCGAGGAAGCCAAGACCATGGAAACCACCCTCGAGATCGTGGAGGGCATGCAGTTCGACCGCGGCTACCTCTCCCCTTACTTCGTCACCGATGCAGAGCGCATGGAAGTGGTTCTGGAGGACTGCTACATCCTGGCCCACGAGAAAAAGATCTCCTCCATGAAGGACCTCCTGCCCCTCCTGGAGCAGGTCGCCAAGAGTGGCAAGCCTTTCCTCATCATCTCCGAGGACGTGGAGGGCGAGGCCCTCGCCACCCTGGTGGTGAACAAGCTCCGCGGCACGCTGCACGTGGCGGCCGTCAAGGCCCCCGGCTTCGGCGACAGGCGCAAACGGATGCTCGAAGACATCGCCATCCTCACGGGCGGCAAGTGCATCACCGAGGACCTGGGCATCAAGCTCGAGAACATTACCCTTGCGGACCTGGGCCGCGCCAAGAAGATCGTCATCGACAAGGACGACACCACGATCGTCGAGGGCGCAGGCAGCGCTGCCGACATCGAGGGCCGCGTAAAGCAGATCCGCCGCGAGGTGGAGGATACGACTTCCGACTACGACCGTGAGAAACTCCAGGAGCGCCTGGCCAAGCTCGTGGGCGGCGTGGCCGTCATCAAGGTCGGAGCGGCCACTGAAACGGAGCTCAAGGAGAAGAAGGCCCGCGTCGAGGATGCCGTGCACGCCACCAAGGCCGCCGTGGAAGAGGGCGTCGTGCCCGGCGGCGGCGTGGTCTTCATCCGCGCCATCCACTCTCTGGAAAAGCTGAAGGGGGGCGACGACTTCCTGGTCGGCGTCAAGATCGTAAGGAAATCGCTCGAGGAACCCTGCAAGCAGATCGCCAACAACTGTGGCGTCGAGGGTTCCGTGGTCGTGGAGCGCGTGAAGAAGGGCAAGGACGCCTTCGGTTTCAACGCCCTCACGGAGGAGTACGAGGACCTTATGGCGGCCGGCATCTTGGATCCCGCGAAGGTGGCCCGGACGGCCCTCCAGAACGCCGCCTCGGCAGCCGGCACGCTCCTCACCACAGAGGCCATGATCTTCGAGCTTCCTGAGGACAAAAAAGACATGCCCATGGGCGGCGGAATGGGCGGCGGCATGGATTATTAAGAAGCTGTCAGCTGTCAGCTATCAGCTATGAAAGGGGCGGCCGAAAGGCCGCCCTCTCTTTTTTTTCTAATCGGCCCATATTGCCTGATTTGGCGCTTGCCTCTACAATGGCGCTATGAACGTCGGGGCGGACGGACTCAGGGACCTCTACAAAGACAAGCGCCAGTTCCTGCTGAGCCTTTTCACGGCGGAGATGGCGCCCATCCTCCCGGCCGTCCTTTTCGCCATCATCTACTTCATGGAGGCGGTTCCATTCGCCGCACAGCACTGGTGGGATTACACCAAGTGCGTGATCGTGCTCGTGGTGATCACGCGGATTCCCAATTTCTTTATGGTGACCCGTGTCATCGCGGTCCCGGCCTTCGAGTGGATCCAGGCCCGGCAGCAACACCGGCGGCTTGGCCAAGCCGAACTCTCCCGCCTCTATATCCAGCTCACGTGGCTGGTGCCCAAGATGCAGCTGTGGGCCGCCTCCCTCTGGGCTTTCAGTGCCCTGGGCTTCATAGCCTACGCCAGGCTGCGCCTCCTCCAGAGCTGGCTCGGCATGGCGACCCTCGTAGGCTATGAAGC
>Ga0209777_10002174_pt1 | contig 26459 bp, 26 predicted proteins | sample FrelakmetHBP12HB_FD_187147 | JGI IMG/M metagenome (GOLD analysis project Ga0209777, IMG submission 187147) | Freshwater lake sediment microbial communities from the University of Notre Dame, USA, for methane emissions studies -HBP12 HB (SPAdes)... | ecosystem: Environmental > Aquatic >... | reverse complement strand
TCCGATCTGATTCGGTGAGGATCCGTTTCGGATTGTGGCGGGTTTTCAGCCGGGGAGAAATGGAAGTAGGAGAGGTGAAGAAAATTGAGGAAGCTTTATTGGAATTGGCTCGCTCGCAGGAAGGTGGCCTTCTGGAACTGGCGGATTGTTATCGGGAGATCAGGGAGGGCAAAAAGGCTACTACCAACTATCTCGAGCTGATCGAAAAAGGGGAGGATGATGATATCCTTCTGTCCGCCGCCCGGGTCTCGGATTCCCTTTTAAGAGAAGAAAAACCCGATGAACTTCAAGAAATCCTGGAAGATTTGCAAAAAAGATTTCCCAGGAATCAGATGATCACCCGCCGGTTAATTGAGATTTACAGTTTGGAAAAAGAATATGGACTAGCGGTGAAAACCATTGACGGTCTGCTGAAGGTGGAAGACCCCCTTGATCCGGTATTGATGATCAAAAAGGCCCGGCTCCTGGAACGATGGAACAAGCATTCGGATTCCCAGAGTATCTTTCGAAAACTACTTGACCCGCCGGTAGATTTACTCTTCCGCCAAAAGGTCAAAGAAATAATTTCAAAGCAGGATAAAGTCGATGATTCCTTTTTAAAAGAAATCACGGGAAGCGGAAAGCCATCTTTTATCAACAGCATTTATGAGGAAACTCAAAGGAAGATGGAGTTTTTTCCTTTGGAACCGAACCTGAAAAAAAAGTTACAAGCCATCATTGACGATTTTAAAGCCAGGAGCCTGATTCAGAAGAAGGTTTTTCTGGAAAAAGAGGGAAAGGATTATTTGTGGAGGGGACAATCTTCCCAGGCCAGGCCCTTACTGGAAGAACTGAAAGATATTGATCCTGATAACGAGGAAGTGCAGCAGGATTTATATAGAAGCTATCGGTCTCAAGATTGACGGCTTCACTCTTTAAGCATTTTTCTTTTTAACACCTTGTGCCAATCGGTGAAGGCTTCTTCCCCTCGATCCTGTTCTATATGATCGGTCATCATCTTTATTTTTCCTTCCAGATCATCCAGCATATGTACCATCAAGGCCTCCCTGGTCTGGGGAAGGACTGGTGAGCCGAACTCCAATTGGCCGTGATGAGCAAGAATGATATGTTCCAACTGAGTCAGAATCCTGGAATCATCCCAGGAGATCTCTTGCGCCGCCTTCCGGATCATTTCCCATCCCTGGGCCAGATGACCCAATAATTGTCCTTCATAGGTATTATGTTCGGAAAGATACCCTTCCAGTTCCTTAAGTTTGCCGATATCATGAAGGACCGCCCCGGCCAAAACCAGGTCCTGATTCAATTCCGGATAGAGCTTGACCACCTCTCGGGCCAGTTGAACCACACGAAAGGTGTGCTCCAGAAGTCCCCCTTTATAGGCATGGTGATATATTTTGGAGGCCGGCCACTGCTTCCATCCTTCTTCATTGTTTTTGAGAAGGGAAAGGGTCAAGGCCTGCAAAGCAGGGTGATGGATTTCTTCTTTGACCCAGGTCAGCAAATCTTCCCAAAGGGATGGGATGTCCAAGCCGGTAGCGGGTATCAAATGGTCAGGATTGAACCCGGTCAGATCAAGTTGTTCGGAAGACCAATGCTGGATTCCCTTGATACGTTCGATGTTCAACTGAAGTTCATCCTGATAGCTTTCCACTCGTCCGGCAATGCCTGCGAATTGCCCTTCGGCAAACAAAGGGTCGAATTGATCCAAAGCTTCACTCCAGACCTTGGCAGCCATGGTTCCGGTTCGATCGGCCAGCGAAATATCCAGATAATCCTTCCCGGTACGAGTTCGACGCCGCTCTTTCCGTTTGATTAAAAAGAATTGGTTGATCTTATCTCCTGGTTTTAGGTCGGTGATAAAGATATGGGGCATGCAGCCTCCCCGACAGGTTGATGAAAAAAGCCCATCTGTCCCGCCAACGGCGGGATTGCCCTTATCCTTCCCCGCCTTTCGGCGGGGCAGGCTTATTGCGGCGTACAATGTGTACGCCTCACTCCTCAGGATGGTGGGAGCCTTGCATCTAGACTTTTTTGATCAACCTGTGAATTTGGGTTTTTTCATTTTTAAAGTAAGCTGTTTGTATTCAAAGAGGATTTATTCTGACTTCTGGATTCTGAATTCTGTCCTCTATAATATTTCTCAATCGCCCGCACAAGTCCCGGGATGGTATATTCTTTGGCCACGATATGGACAGCAAGCCCGTTGTCCCTGGCTGTTTGGGCCGTGATGGGGCCGATGCAGGCCACGGTGACCTTTTGAAGCAAAGATCGGATTCCCTGCTCGGGGAACAGGATTAGGAAATTTTCCACCGTGGATGAACTGGTAAAGGTCAGACAGTCGATTGCTCTCTGAGACAACTTTTCTTCCAATTGTTCTTTCCCTTCCGGGGCCGACAAAGTTTGATAAGCAGAAACCACGGAGACCTCGGCCCCCCTTTGCCTCAGACCTTCCGGCAGGACATCCCTGGCCTGTTTCGCCCGGGGAATCAAAATATTTTGTTTGGTCAATGTGAGTTGAGACAGGGCTTCCAGCAAATACTCGGCCTGATATTTTTTCGGCATCAGGTCAGGCCGAAGATGGTATTCGGCCAAAACTCGGGCCGTGGCCGGCCCTATGACACCGATTTTAATCCCTTTCAAACTCCGCAGATCAAGATTGAGCATTTTTATTCGATGAAAGAAAAAACGCACCCCATTAGGGCTGGAAAAAATAATCCAGTTATATTCTTCTATACGCAGGAGGGCCTGATCCAATTCAGACCAATCAGCAGGAGGGACAATTCGAATGGTGGGAAATTCCAGACATTCGGCACCGAGATCTGTAAGTTGATTAATTAGTTCACTGGCTTGTTCTCGGGTTCTGGTGACGACGACTGTTTTTCCCAATAGGGGACGTTTTTCAAACCAATTTAACTTTTCTCTCAATTCTACAATTTTACCGACAACCAAGACGGCCGGAGGACCTAAGGCCGCTTCATCGGCCTCTTGGACAATCGTGTTCAGGGTGCCGGTTACGGTTTTTTGTCTGGACGTTGTACCCCATTGAATGAGGGCCGAAGGGGTTTCTGCCGGACGCCCGTTGCGGATAAGTTTTTCGACGATGGCCGAAAGATTTTTAGCCCCCATCAGAAAAACCAGGGTCTCCACGCCGGTGGACAACTTTGCCCAATCCAGGGCCTGTCCCTCTTTAGTTGGATCTTCATGACCGGTGAAAAAAGCCACGCTGGCATTATATCTTCGATGGGTTAAGGGAATTCCGGCATAAGCAGGAACAGCGATGGCCGAGGTGACACCAGGAACGACTTCAAAGGAGATACCGGCTTTGGCCAGCTCCTCGGCCTCTTCTCCACCACGGCCGAAAATAAAAGGGTCTCCCCCTTTCAGGCGGACAACCCTTTTGCCGAGTAAGGCCTTATTGATGATCAATTGATTGATTTCATTTTGGGGCAGGGTATGGTCTCCCCCCTTTTTCCCGACATAAATGATCTCCGCTTCTTTAGGTATGTGTTTTAATAGTTCAGGACTGGCTAAAAAATCATAAACGACTACTTCGGCCTGTTGGAGAAGTCGAAGGCCTTTTAAGGTAATCAAACCCGGGTCTCCCGGACCGGCCCCGACTAAAAAAACTTTTCCTTTCATGGATTATTAAACTCCATTCTCAGCTGTTTTTCCATAAACGCCATCCAGAATTTCCTGCCCTCCGTCCTTAAGAAGCCTTTCAGCCATACGGATTCCCAGACCCAGCGGATCAGAAAGAGGACCTTCCAATTGATCTTTGATGATCTTTCTGCCATCCAGTCCGGCAATGAGTCCTTTTAAAATAATCCGCTGTCCCTGAATCCAGGCATGGCCGGCTATGGGAATCTGGCACCCGCCCTGGAGCCGGTTGAGAAAAATCCTTTCTGTTTGAGTGCAAAGGGCGGTAGTTTCATGGTGGATGATATTCACCAGTTCTTGAATCCGGGGATCTGCTTCCCGGATTTCCAGAACCAATGCCCCCTGGCCAACAGCCGGAAGGCTGATCTCAAAGTCTAAATACTCACTGATCCGGTCTTTAAGACCCATCCGATGGATGCCGGCTGCAGCCAGAATAATTCCTGCCAGTCCTTCGGATTCCATCTTTTTCAGGCGCGTATCGAGGTTCCCGCGCAGGGGGACGATTTGAAGATCCGGCCTAAAATGTAACAATTGGGCTTTGCGCCTCAGACTGCTGGTCCCGATTTTTTTCTGGCCGGGAATATGTTTTAACAGCATCCGATCCTGGGAGATCAAGACATCCCTTGGATCTTCCCGCACCGGTACGGCCCCAATCTTCAAACCTTGCGGCAGTTCCCCGGGCATATCCTTCAGGCTGTGGACCGCCAAGTCGATCCGTTTCTCCAACAAAGCCTCTTCGATTTCTTTTACAAAAAGCCCCTTGCCGCCGATGGCCGCCAAAGGAACATCTTGGATTTTATCTCCGGTGGTTTTGATGACTACTACTTCGAATTCAAGATGGGGATAATGCCCGGACAGCGCCTCTCTGACCCAAATCGATTGTCGTAAGGCTAAAGGACTCCCCCGGGTTCCGATTTTAATGCTTTTTATTTGCATGAACTATTGAAAGGAAGTTTTATTGAATATGGTTTCTGACATTCTATGACAGGGTGATCAAAAAGGTCAAGATGCAAGGCGCCGGATATTCCGAGGAATGAGACGTACATGAAAGTACGTCGCAATGACGAGGAAAGAGGGCAACACCGCAGATTAGCCTTTTTCATCACCCTGTCTAATGGCAAGTGGAACAGTTATGAGATGCACAGCTTCCACAACCGGAAGAATCACCGGTTCCTACAAAACGATCCGTTCCTTTAAAAGCAAACCTGGACATCTTTTTTTCAAGGTTTTCTTGTTTACATTGGGGGCAGCAAACGGTTTCGGTGGATTTAAAGACGATGGTTTCAAAATCATTCCCACAGTCCAAACAGGTATATTCAAAAATAGGCATCAAAGATCTCCTTAAATCTTTTTTCTTTTAATCCCCCATATCCTGGGGGAACAACGAATCTTGAAAATGGTTTTCGACGAACGCCGAACGGTTAACGTCGAACGTTATTTTTATAGTATAGAATAATCATTATGAGCCGGTTTTTCAAGTTGTTTTACCGATACTTGTTTTGTCCCAGTCCTCCAATAAGGCCGCAGCCAGCAGGGGAACCATGAGTTCATGATGACCGATCAGATAATACCCTTGCCCCCCTTCCAGGGTGGGGCGATGGACTACATTGGTTGCTGGACGGTAATGACGGATAAAATCCATGTTAACCGTTGTAAAACGCCTTAAAGGATACCCTAAGTTTCGAACCAGGGTAACGGCCTTTAGGAAGACCTCCGGCAGGATAACGGCTGAGCCGATATTAAGGAACACCCCATTCTCCAAGGAACGAACAATGGAGCAGAAGATTTGGAAATCACGATAAGTGGTCTGGCCGGTAGCCTTGGCATCCATGGAAGGATGAATATGAATAATGTCTGTCCCGATAGCCACATGAACGGTTACCGGGATGTCCAGTTGACGGGCCGTGGCCAGAAGGCTTTGGGACAAAAAACGAAATTTGGATTTAAGCAATGAGTCTCCGACGGCTCCACCAAGTCCCAATCCTTTTTCGGCCCCTTTTTTTATGGATCGATTTAGAAAATAGGCTGTTTCATGTGACATTCCAAAGGTCCCTTTTCCCAATGCCTGGTCCACATCTTCGGAAGTCTGACCGATCATGGCCACTTCGGTATCGTGTATGATCCCGGCGCCGTTAAGAGAGAGGGCTGAAATAAATCCCTGTTTCATAAGACCGATCAGGATGGGGTTCAGGCCGACCTTAATCAAATGAGCCCCCATGGCCCAATGGAGGGTTTTGCCAGCTTTTTTGGCAGCCAATATTTTTGAGACGGCTGATCGAAAATCCTTGGCCGCAAGTAAATTAGGCAAGGTTTCTAAGAATGAATCAAAGGAATTTCCGGGTGACCAAGCCCGGGCAAAATCTTCCAGGCTGACCTTGCTTTTCCGATCTTTCAGGGAATAGGTCTTGAGTTCTTTTAAGGGTAGGTGCGGAAAGGCTTTCGATTTCATAATTGATTGATAAGACCTTGCTTTTGGATGGAAAGAGTATAAGACAAGTAAAAGACAGGGTCAAGGAGAAAAACAGGGCCGAGGCCGCTTCAGAAAACCAGCCAGTTAAGACTTGACGTTTATTTGGGTTCTTCACCAAGGGGAATTTTGTCTTTTATAAAATATTTTAGTGAGTTATAATTGTGTCGTTTTAATATAAGGAGGAAAAATGGAAGGATGGAATGAAAAAGAAATCAGAAACAAAGATTTGATGGCTCCCTGCGGATTGTACTGTGGGGTTTGCGGTATTTATATCGCCACCAGGGACGGCAATGAGAAATTCAAGGCGACTATGGGGAATCTCTACGGGACGCCCCCTGAAGAAACGGAATGCCTGGGTTGTATGCAGTCTGATCCTCCGGAAAAGCTTTATGGGTACTGCAAGGCCTGCGATATAAGGGAGTGCGTGAAAGCCAAGGGATACTATTCCTGCCATCAATGCCGGGAATGGCCTTGCAGCCATATAGAAAATTTCGGACTGGCCACAGGCAAAAGAGTGATGATAAGGACAATTCCCATCTGGCGGGCTAAAGTGGATGAACAAGGTGATGAAAAAGGAAGCATGGAATGGGCTCGCTTGGAATGCGAACGCTATCACTGTCCTTCTTGCGGGAAACCTCTTTTCAGGGGAGCGCAACGCTGCAAGGCCTGCAAGGAATCGGTGGCTGATCAATTGGATGGATCGCTTTGAATGAAGCGCCACAAAAATTAAAGCTGATTAAACCTCATGAACCATAGGACTAAGGAATACCAATATGAAAAAAGCTTTATTATATATAGCGGTTTTAATCATCCTCGTCCTTTTAATTATTGTTGCCGTTAAGTTTTCAGGCGAAAAATATTACCAAAGCAAGGATTACACCTGGTATACAGCCATCGGAACAAAAGACGGCGATCTTCTCATCAGGGGCGCGAAAATAGACAAAATAAAAAATAATATCCACAAACTGATCCAGGCTTTAAACAAATCAAAAAGAGATCCGGAAACTTTTCGCACACCCTTAGTTAAAGAACCAACAGGCCCACCGAAACTAAAATTAAAAAACATTAAAGACCAAGTGGTAAACATTGAGGTCATCAATGCCGAATATCTGACTCAAAGAATGGGTTCGACCGGGGCAGAGGAGTTTTTGGCTGTGGCTACCTTTACTCTTACCGAATACAATAATATCAAATTTGTCAATTTCATCTTTGAAGAAGGCGATCACGCCGTTCCGGGTCTTTATTCAAGACAATATTTTCTCAAGAACTGGAAGATTGCAAAATGATTTTCCCAGGAAGTGAGACGGTCAACAAGGTTATCAAGGCTCCTTGGTGCAGTGATCAAGATGTTATTTTGTTAAATCAAAAATAAGGCCTAAAAAAGCAGGAGGATTTCAGCAATGAAAAAAGCAACGGTGGAAACCGCCTATGGGAAGGTGCGCGGAACGACCAAAAATGGCGTCCATTCCTTTAAAGGCATACCTTACGGAGGGCCGACCAACGGGCCGAACCGTTTCATGCCGCCCACCCCTCCGACACCCTGGTCCGGAGTGAAGGAAACCATCCGCTATGGACAGGCCTGCTGGCAGCCTTCATACGGTCTGATACGGCCGGATTTTCATGGGGGCGGCGGCATTGACTCGATGGGAGAGGACTGCCTGGTCCTGAACGTATGGACTCGCGGCCTGAACGACAACGGGAAACGGCCGGTGATGGTCTGGTTTCACGGCGGCGGATTCATCACCGGATCCGGAAATGAGCTTCCCTATTATGACGGTGCTTCCCTGGCCGAAACCTACGATGTGGTCGTCGTCTCCGTGAATCATCGTCTCGGTGTTTACGGCTATCTCCATCTCGGGGAGTTGTGCGGCGAACGGTATGCCGGTTCAGGAAACGCCGGGATACTTGACCTTTTGGCCTCCTTGGAATGGGTGCGCGACCACAGTGCCCTGTTCGGCGGGGACCCCGGCAAGGTCATGATTTTCGGCGAGTCCGGAGGAGGTGCCAAGGTCAGCGTCCTGATGGCCATGCCTGCAGCCAAGGGGCTGTTTCACCGGGCAGTGGTCCAGAGCGGCCCTTGCCTGAGGGTGTTGACCGTGGAAGAGGCGACCAGAAATGCCAAGGGGTTTCTTGACCTGGTCCGCGTCAGCCCGGAACGGATCGATGATCTCCATAAATTTCGTACCGATGTCCTAAACAATGCCTGGCTGCACTACACCAGGGGAGGGAACATACCGGGTGGAGACCAGACCACCCCGGTATTGGACGGGATAAATATTCCTGTTCACCCCTTTGATCCCGTTGCCGCCCAGACGGCCTCCCGGGTGCCCCTTATCATCGGTACTAACAAGGATGAGATGACCCTTTTCCTCTCCATCAATATGGCCGATGGACAGTCCATGGAGTACGACGAACCATCCATGCGCAGTACCATTCTGAAGAGAGTCAGGAGATGGACGAATGGACAGATCCTGAAGGCCAGGCTGGAGGACCTTATCGCCACCTATCGTAGGAGAATGCCCAAAGCCACTCCTTCCGACCTCTTGATCGCCATCACCAGCGACCAGACACGGGTCGGCTCCATCCGGCTGGCCGAGCGAAAACAGGCCGGCGGTAAGGCCCCGGTCTATATGTACCTGTTTACCTGGGAAAGCCCGGTCTCCCGCGGCAGGCTCAAGTCCGCTCATACCTTTGAGATCCCCTATGTATTCAACAATGTTGATTCGTCCATCAGACTGGTAGGCCATTCCCCGGAACGCTTTAAGCTGGCAGCCAATATGAGCAAGGCCTGGGCGGCGTTTGCCCGCACCGGCAATTCCAACCATAAGGGGATTCCTAAGTGGCCGAAATACACCACGGAGAAACGCTCCACCATGCTCTTCAACAACGAGTCTATCGTGGAAAATGATCCCGGCAAGGTTGAACGGAAGGCCTGGGACGGGATTATTTAATACGAAAATAGGGTTCGAGGATTACAGGGAAATTAGGGCCAGATCTTAAATTACATGTTTTTTTATTGGTGTTTCCTTACGCAACACTTTCCTCTTGATAAGCCTTTTGAGGGGAATAGAGTACTTCCTTGTAATCCTCTAAATTCAATTTTTGAAAAAACGGAAGAGTACAAACACATAATCGTTAAAAGGGTCCTGATATTTGTTGGACTTAGAAATGTCATTTCAATCGCACCCGACTACCGCTAAAGTGTCTGTTGACCGTCCAGCCGGTAAAAAAATACTTGACAAAATAAATTTATTATGATATTTGACCGGCCAGCCGGTTAATAATATTTTCATTTAAGAAGTTAAGGGCGTTGGATAAATGAAAATCAGAACAAAGCTCACTGAAATGTTGGGGGTTGATTATCCAATCTTGTTGGGTGGCATCAAAGATTGGGGCAGGCATGAATTGGCTTCTGCCGTTTCCAATGCCGGCTGCTTTGGCCTAATCACGGCCATAAATGATAGCTGGCAGTTGTGTGTTCTCATCCGGAAAGGTCTTTTCCGGATGAGAACTAAATAGATTACAAAATGTTTTACAATATACCAGGAAAGGATACGAAAATGAAATTTGAAACTCTTAAGTATGAAAAAGAAGAAGGATTTGTTGTTGTTACTATGAACAGACCGGAAAGATTGAATGCCTTCAATCGGAAGTTTTCGGAGGAGTTCAACCTTGCCTTCCATGAGGTTTTGAAGGACAACGACATAAAATGCTGGATTATCACGGGTGCTCCCAGACCGGATGGACGGCCCTGTTTTTCTTCCGGCGGTGATCTCAAGGATGATGCGGAAGGGATACCCCGATGGGACAACCCTGACCATATGGGACCTCTGTTCCTTGAACAAGACAAATTGTTCCCACCCAACACCCCTGCGGGAAGATTGTGGTACAAGAGGCCCAGATTAATGGGGCCAAAGTTTACCAACATGGTCTGGTCTCCGAAGATTTCAATCGCGGCGGTGGATGGAATCGCCACGGCAGGCGGTATTGAGCTGGCCCTTTCCTGCGATATCATTCTGGCTTCAGAGACGGCCCAGTTTCTTGATTCCCATGTCAAAAATCTGAAAATTGCCATTGGTAAGGGCTCGGTCACCACGACCCTGACCAAAAGGGTGGGGTATAACAAAGCCTTGGAGATTTGTATTCTCGGAGAACCCATTGATGGTAACGAAGCTTACCGTATTGGTCTGGCCAACCAGGTTTACCCTCCTGATAAACTCATGGAACGAGCAAAGGAGATGGCCAGGAAGATTGCCGGCATGCGTCCTGCCGCGGTTCAAATGACTAAGCTGGCCTGCCGGTCCGTGTTTGACCTGAATTTCAACCAGACCTGGGCGTATGCGGACGAACTTCTGGACTCCATGCACTTTGATTCAGAATGGTCAGGGCTTCAGGGGGTTACCCAAGAGTGGGAGAAAAGAAAGAGATAACGAGTTAAATTTATCTCTCTGAATCCCCCAAAGCTAACTATGCCGGGCGTTTTTTTGCCTTGCAGTAATTGATCAAGATGATCAAGGGGCAAGAGGGTCAATAAAAAAAGGAGTAATTCAAAATGGCGCAACAAGTTCCCATAAGGAAAGAGCTTTTCGTAGAGGATCTCCATGGCCCGAGACTAATCGGAAACAGGTGTAAAGCCTGCGGACAGGTGTTTTTCCCCAAAGCAAAAACGATATGTGTGAACTGCTATCACAAAGAACTGATCGACATCGAGTTTGGTCAAAAGGGAAAACTGTACTCCTTTACGACGGCTGAAGTCCCTTCCGATCATTTTGCGCCGCCTTATCCCTGCGGTTATGTCATGTTTGATAATAATGTCAATATTTTTTCCCAGCTTGAAGAGGTGAAAGGTAAACCTTTTAAAATAGGTATGGAAATGGAACTGTTCCTTGACAAACTTTGGGAAGAAGGCGGAAACGAAATTATCGGATATAAATACAAACCCGTCTGATACGGTCACTGGAACCCCCAAATACCAGTTGAGTGCTTTGGCGACAGATCAGCTGACCCTTGGGGAAGTGATCGGTCAGCTGGTCTGGATAAAAAGGAGACAGATAATGAGAGAGGTCGCAGTTATCGGAATTGGCCAGACAAAATTCGGCAGGTTCCCGGAAATAAGAGCCGAACAATTAGCTCAGGAAGCCGTGGGTGCGGCCTTAAAGGACAGCGGCATTCCTGCTAAAGATATTCAGGTCGCCTATACGGCAAGATCCAGACAAGCTTCGACGGACAGCCAAATCATCCTCAAATCTTTCGGAATCGTGGATAGAGAAATGATCAATGTTCAGAATGCATGTGCAGGCGGATCAACAGCGGTTCATTGCCTATGGAAAGACATTGCCTATGGAATATATGACCTTGGTATTGCCATCGGTGTGGAAGACATGAACTATCCAAAAGATCATCCAATATCACAACAACAGGGCAAGGCCCTGTCTGGATCAGGGGCTGGGGCGGCGGAAGATCTAGAAGCGACCATGGGTCGAACCATGCCGGCCTTGTTTGCGATGATCGCTCGAAGGCAGATGGATGTCTACGGGGCAACCAGAGAGGATTTCGCACAGGTAGCCGTCAAAAGTCATCGCCACGCTTGCTTAAATCCGTACTCGCAGTTCCAAAAAGAATTGACACTCGAAGAGGTCTTGTCATCCAGGATGATCAGCGACCCTATTACGCTTTATCAGTGCTGTCCTGTCTCTGACGGCGCTGCAGCCGTCATTCTATGCTCAATGGATATCGCGCGTCAATATTCATCAAGGCCCGTAAGGATTCTCGGCTCAGCTCTTCTATCCGGTGATTATTCATTCCGCGCAGAGGATATGACTATTCTGGATGTCAACATTAAGACGGCAGAGAAAGCGTACAAGATGGCAGGCGTGGACCCCAAAGATCTGGACGTGGTTGAAATGCATGATGCTTTCGCACCTGAAGAAATCATGCACTATGAAGAACTCGGTCTTTGTAAGCGGGGAGAAGGTGCAGCCCTGTTACGATCGGGAGCAACGGCCTTAGGTGGCCGGGTACCGGTCAATCCGAGCGGCGGATTAATCTCCTTAGGACATCCCTTGAGTGCGTCAGGGGTACGGGTCGTTGTCGACATCGCCAGGCAGCTTAGAGGACAAGCCGGGAACATGCAGGTTCCCAATGCTAAAATGGGTCTTGCCCAAATGCAAGGCGGTGCGGTTACCGGACTTCGGGCGGCGGCCTGCGGTATTCAGATTCTGGCGATATGATTTTACCACTAAACCGCCATGCCCCGCCTTTTGGGGCGTGGCACCACAAAACATGAAAATAGGTCCAATAGAAGGTTAATCTCTGACTCTATTTTCGTGTTAAAGAAGAGCAGTACGATAGAGTAGAAAGGAGGGTTTTAATGAATATAGGTTTACATCTAAAGCGGGCAGCCGTTTATTTTCCGGAAAGAACAGCCGTCATAGACGTCGGTGAAAATACGCGGTTGACTTACAAAGAACTGAATGAGCGGGTCAATCGTCTGGCCAATGCCCTCTCAGATTTAGGATTAAAAAAGGGAGACCGTATAGCCTCTTTATCTCACAATCGCTATCAATTGTTTTTAATTCTTTATGCCTGCTATAAATCAGGCTTGATTGCGGTTCCCCTTAATGCCAGGTTGTCCATGGCGGAACTAGTACACATGATGAACAACTCCGAAGCCAGCGCTCTTATATTGGGGCCCGAGTATATCGAAGAGATTAAAAAGGTGCAATCGGACATAAAGACGGTGAAACATTACATATGCATCTCTCAGACGCCGCTCGGGATGATTGACTTTGATGACATCATTAATAAGGCACCTGCCGATGAACCAAAAATTGAAGTGGAGATAGACGACCTCTGCGATCTTAAATTTACCTCCGGAACCACGGGAGTACTAAAGGCCGTCATGATGACCCATCGGAACAAGTTATGCCAGGCGAGAAAGGGTCTCTTGAGGGATGATGGAATCAATCAAGACAGTGTTATGTGTCACACCGCCCCCTTGACGCACGCGAGTTCAGCCATGCTTCTCCCTATTATTATGAGAGGAGGTAAGGCTCTTATTCTGCCGGGTTTTGATATTCCGGCTCTCCTCAATACCATTCAGCGGGAAAAAGTCACGAACATATTCGCCGTACCCACCATGCTCAATATGCTAATGAATTATCCGGACTTAAAAAAATACGATATTAGCAGTCTCAAAACCATCACCTATTCATCTTCCCCAATGCCGGTCGAGCAGATCAAGCAAGCACTGAAAGTTTTTGGCCCGGTTTTAACCCAGGCCTACGGCTTGACGGAAGCCTCCGCAAGCGTAACCCTTCTGACCAAAAAGGATCACGATATTACCGATGGGGATCCTAAAAAGTTAAAGCGATTGGCTTCTGCTGGAAGACCTGAGAGTGAATGCGAAGTCCGGGTGGTCAATGAAGCCGGAGAAGACGTTCAGCCGGGCGAAGTGGGGGAAATCCTTGAACGGGGTGACGACACCATGGTCGGATACTGGAAAGATCCGGAACTCACCGCCACGACATTAATCAATGGCTGGCTCCATACAAAGGACATGGGCTACTTTGACGAGGATGGTTATCTTTATCTCGTTGACAGGAAAGGGGATATGATCATCAGCGGAGGGTTTAACATTTACCCGTCCGAGGTCGAAGGCGTCATCGCCGGCCATCCGGCTGTCTTCGAATCAGCGGTTATTGGAGTTCCTGACGAGATATGGGGTGAGTCTGTCAAGGCCTTGGTCGTCCTGAAGGAAGGCATGACGGCCAGCGAGGACGACATCATTGAACTCTGTAAGCAACACCTGTCAAGCTACAAAAAGCCTAAATCAGTCGAATTTATTAAGGAAATTCCCAAGAATCCTTACGGCAAGGTTCTCAAAAGAAAACTCAGGGAAAATTATTGGGCAGGTCGTGAGAGAATGATCTGATTGTGAGGCAACAATTACCAAATTTGTTGGAGTTTGTGGATTTTTTAAATATGGAAGGAGGACTGTTATGAAAAGGTTTGGAATAATCTTCTTAGGATGTTTATTGGTCATAGGTCTTCTGTTTTTAAGTGGAGCACAGGCAGCAGAGAAGACTATAACAGTGGGGCTATCGCTTGTTTATACAGGATCCTCGGCTCCCAATGGAAGTAGCGCTTCGAATGGCCTACTGGATCATCTGATGTGGATCAACAATCAGGGAGGCGTTGAATACAGAGATCCGGGGACAGGGAAACAGGAGCGGATAAAGATGAAGATCCTGTGGGAAGACAGTGCTTATAATGCTGCTAAAGGCATGAGTATTTATAAGAGGTTAAAGGCCGCCGGGGCCATGGTCATTTTCGGCTATGGGAGTACGCCGATGGAGGTAATCAGTTCTTCACTTTCCAGGGACAAGATCCCGGGCATTTGCTTTTATGGTTATGCGAGTCCTGCAGGATACAGTTCAGAACCCCGTTATTATGCAGCTGTTTCGGGGACGGCTGTGGAGAATTTTGCCCGTCAAGTAAAGTGGTTTCTTTCAACTTGGAAAGAGAAGCGTCCAGCCAGGATTGGGATCCTCGTCATGGATCATCCCTCCTGGAGGATTCTGGGTGATCCGGAAGGGGCCAAAGCTCAGGTGGAGAGAATGGGAGCCCAATTTGTCGGAGTGGAATGGCTGCCCATAGTGACTACGGATACATCCGTTCAAATTTCTCGGTTGATGAAGAAAGGAGTAGATTGTATCACCGTTTTGACCGGGCTATCCCATATGATTATTATCGCTAAAGATTTATCGCGACTTGAAGTCGATCTGAAGAAGGTCACCGTGGTATCGTCTAATGCGGGATGGGACGAGAGACTGGCCAAGATCATTCCCAGGGAAGGGGATGGTCTTTACGGGGAGATACTCGCGGCCACATCCGACGAGAATGTTCCTGGGGTGAAGCTGGCCAAAGAAGTGGCACACTGGCGTGGGAGGAAGGTTGAAGAGGTCAATAATACGTATTTACCAGGGTTTTTGACAGGATATATCTTGAAGGCGGGTTTAAAGGGGGCCCTGGAGAAGGCTGGAGCCGAAAAAATTACTCCGACAGATATCCGCGATGCTTTGTTCTCGCTCAAGAATGTGGACATGGGCGGGTTGATGCCGCCGATCACTGTAGATGAGCCTGATTATCCGACCTTTTTAAATTATTTGCGGTATCAGAAGTTGGAAAAGGGGCAGTTCAAGATAGTTTCAGACTGGGTCAAAAGAGAGAAAGTTCAATATGGAAGGAAATAAATACAGTTTAAGAGGGGAGAAGGCTATGAAAGTCATGAAGGTTTTCCAGGGGGCAGGCCTTTTGTTTCTGGCTATTATCTTTTGTTTTTCTGTGGAGGGTTTCTGTGCCGAGTTGCAGCCTGTACAGGTTGAGCTGATGAGCAGCCTGCCATCGTTTACCGGGGCAGAGAGCATTTGTCTTATTCCGGTCTTCAAGTTAAAAAATCCCAACAGCCAGATGGTTTCGGTTACCCTTGATTATACATTGATGCGAGGGGAACAGGAGTTGGGGAGTTCACAGATGCCGCTCGTGTATATTCCCGGGGGGGAGACTGTCTATCAGAGGGATAGTCTGGTTGTGGGATACGCGCTGTGGGTGGCCAAGGAGAGCGCGCGTTTGATGAGTTCAGCATCGGAGGTTGTGAAGGTCATTTTGCCTCTTTGGAAGGGGATGAATGGGCAGGAGCCGGCGAAGTTGCCCGAGGGTTTATGGTCCAAGGTTCAGGCCATTAAGGCGCCCATGACAGCAGATGTGTCGGAGACTGTGCAATCAGTGGACGGTACGGAACGGATTGTTTTTTTTAAAGGGTTAAAAGTAGAAGAGGAGTAAGTGGAGGAAATCTAATGGCTGATCGGGGGGAATTGGAAAAGCAGACTAGGCTTCAGGTAAGCCACCTTCATCTTCGTTTTGGAGACCTTACGGCTTTAGAAGATGTTGGGATGGAGGTGAGGGATGGGGAGATACTGGCAATCATTGGTCCGAATGGTGCAGGGAAGACCGCCCTTCTGAACTGCATTAATGGTTTCTACAGACCCTGGAAGGGAAACATCCAGTTTGATGGCACTGAGCTGACCCACTTACCCCCTCATCGGATTGCCAGAATGGGAATCGCCAGGACTTTCCAAAACTTAGCCCTCTATTCCGGGGCCTCGACCTTAGAAAATATTCTCACCGGCAGGCATTTTCGGAATAAGGATAATATCTTCCTCCAGATGGTCTGGTTTGGCCCTGGAAGAAAAGAAGAGATCCGCCAGCGCCGTGTTGTCGAAGAGATCCTGGATTTTCTGGAGATCCAGCATATCCGGCATGAAAAAGTCGGAAGTCTTCCCTATGGATTTCGCAAAAGGGTTGAACTTGGTAGAGCCCTGGCCCTCGAACCGTCGTTGCTTCTTGTGGACGAGCCCATGGCTGGAATGAACATCGAGGAAAAGGAAGATATGGCACGTTTCCTTCTCGACGTGAACCAGTTAAGAAAGACTCCCATCATTATCATTGAACATGATATGGGTCTGGTGATGGATATTTGTGATCGGGTTGTGGTCCTTGATTTTGGAAAGAAGATTGCGGAGGGAACACCCAAGATGGTCCGCTCAGACCCTAAAGTAATTCAGTCTTATCTTGGAAAGGATGCGGTTGGTTAATATGATCTGGCTGGCCCGTTGAAGGCAGAGGGAGAAGAGAGTATACGATGGATATGACGGCGAATGTTTCCTTAGACACAATACCCAAGATCTTAAGGCGTAATCATCTTTCCTTCGGAAAACAGGTGGCGATGAGGAAGAAACGCTTTGGGATCTGGCAGCAATTCACTTGGGAGGAAGTTTTTCAACATGTGACCTGGATATGTCTGGGATTTCTTAATCTGGGACTTCAAAAGGGAGATAGAGTCATCATCATTGGAAATAACGACCCTGAACTTTTTTGGATAGAGTGGGGGGTTCAATGCGCGGGCGGAATTCCAATATGCCTTTTTGTTGACAGCTCTCCTGAAGAATTGAGATTTTTTGTTGACCATAGCGGAGCGAGATTTATTGTCGGAGAGGATCAGGAGCAGATTGATAAGCTCTTGGCGATTAAAGAAAGTTGTTCAAAGGTTGAAAAATGCATCTATTGGGATGAAAAAGGGATGTCGTTTTATCAAGAGCCATTTCTTCTCGGCCTGGGAAAATTGGAGGAATCGGGAAAAGAAGAGGAGGCCAGGGATCCGGATCAGATGGATCAATGCATCAATAAAACCAACGAAGACGATGCCTGCGCCATTGTGTATACCTCCGGCACCTCCAACCTTCCCAAAGGAGTTATTATTCCTTATAGAAGACAGATTTTCTTCAGCAGAAATATCTTCCCTGTCTTTGGACTTGCTCCTGGCGCTGAATATTTCTCTTACTCCTCCCCTGCCTTAACACAGGAGCAGTTCTTTGGGCTGACCGCTGGCCCTGATTTTCCATTGGTGATCTCCTTTGTCGAGGAACCCGAGACGGTTCTTAATGATATCATGGAAATTGCTCCTCATTTCATCTCCTATTTACCGAGGCTTTGGGAGGATTTGGCCCACCAAATTCGAGCCAAGGGCGAAGGCGCATCCTGGTGGAAACGATTGTTGTTTAAGTTTGCCCTTAATGAGGGATATGGGAAGATTGAGGCGCGGGAAAAAAACAGGTCCTTATCCCCTTGGCACAAGATTTCCTGGTGGCTTGCGGACAGGATAATCCTAGGCGCGGTACGAGGTCATTATGGTTTGAAAAAAGTCAAAATATGCACTATTGGAGGTGCAGCCAGCGCGCCTGATCTCATTCGGTTCTTTCGGGCTCTCGGAGTTCCCCTTTGCAATAATTACGGGATCACGGAGGTCGGGATGATAACCGCAAGCAGTCCAGGGGATATCCGGTATGATACCGTTGGCCGGGCTTTGCCCGGAATTGAGCTCAAGATTGAAGGGGAAGAAATTCTGGTGCGATGTCCTGTCATGGCCACAGGATACTGGAAAAATACCGAGGGCTTTCTGAAAACGATGAAGGGAGAATGGTATTGTACGGGAGATGTTGGACGAATTGAGGAAGACGGGAATCTCGTTTTTTTTGATCGGATCGAAGAAATGATCCGATTGCAAGAAGGGCCCAGTTTCAGTCCTCAATTTATAGAAACTCGCCTTCGGTTCAGTTCCTATATCAAGGATGCCATTGTCTTCGGCGGTGAGGATAAATCTTATCTTACAGCTCTGATTGGCATCGACTATGGGACGGTCAGTAAATGGATGGAGTCTCATAACCTTGCCTATACAACCTTTGTTGAGCTTTCCCAAATGTCGCCAGTCCTAAACCTGCTTACCGAAGAAATCCGAAAGATCAACAGTCTCTTGCCTCCCGGGAACAGGGTGAGAAAGTTCGTTAGCCTTCATAAAGAGCTCGATCCCGATGAAGCCGAGCTTACCCGGACCAGAAAATTGAAAAGACTTGTCATCGGAGAAAAATATGGGAACATTTTAGGTGCCATGTATGAAAATCGAGATGAAGTTCCGGTTGATGCAGAAGTTACCTATGAAGATGGAAGGAAAGCAAAATTGAGGGCAACTCTCAAAATTTTGGCAGTCTGAGCAGTTCCAAACTAACGTCCATTTAAGAAAGAGTGAAAAAATGCTGAGATTGGTTAACGTGGAGGTCAAATATAACGAGGTTGTCTTAGTACTCCGGGGGGTCAGTATAGAAGTCCCGGAAAGGAGCATCGTCTGCCTTTTGGGGGCGAACGGAGCCGGGAAAACTACCACGCTAAAGGCGATATCAGGAATCCTTAGTGCCGAATCGGGAAAAGTAACGGATGGGTTCATTGAGTTTTCCGATCAGAGGATTGATCGGCAGGATGCCGAAAGAATTGCCAAACTTGGCATATTCCAGGTCATGGAAGGCCGGCGGGTCCTAGAGCATCTTACTGTAGAAGATAATCTAAAAGCCGGGGCATTGACGCGAAAGGATGGAAAGATAAAGGAGGATCTGCAAAAGATCTATGATTACTTTCCCCGTATTGCCCAGTTCCGGAAAAAGACGGCTGGATACCTCTCAGGGGGGGAGCAGCAGATGCTGGTCATAGGCCGGGCTCTTATGGGAAATCCCCGGGTTCTTCTCCTGGATGAACCTTCTCTCGGATTGAGCCCCCTTCTTGTACAAGAGATTTTCAGCATCCTGGAAAAAATTTTTCATGATAGCCAGATCAGCATGCTTCTGGTCGAGCAAAACGCCGGAATTGCGCTTCAGATCTCGCAACATGGGTATGTCTTGGAAAACGGCCGGGTGGTTTTAGAAGGTTCGGCTGAGAAACTAAAAGAGAACCGGGAGATCCAGGAATTTTACCTTGGGCTTTCAGAGCTGGGTCAGCGCAAAAGTTACCGGGAAGTCAAACATTATAAGAGAAGGAAAAGGTGGCTTTAAAAATGAATGAGGCCTTAAATTTTTTGATTACTGGGATGGCGAACGGGTTCATCTACTCGATGATTGCGATTGGATTTACTTTGATCATTAAATGTTCCAGGGTTTTCAACTTTGCCCAAGGAGAGATAACCATCTTGGGAGCTTATATCTTTTATGCTGCCATCGTTCAGTTCAATCTCCCCCTCCCAATAGCCATTTTAATGACGGCTGTGGCTGCGGTCTTTTTAGGTATCATGATCGAAAGGATGCTTATTAGGCCCACCATTGGCCAGCCAATCCTCTCGACGGTCATACTGACCCTGGCCTTAGGCGGGGTTCTTCGATCATTGATGATTTTGATCTGGGGACAAGACCTGTTGAGCCTTCCTCCTTTTTTCCCTAAAGGGGGAGTTCACTTGGGGCAGGTCGTCACGCTGAGTTATCCGCACATCTTTTTCTTCGCGGTCTCTATTGTATTGATTGTTTTATTGGGGATTTATTACAGTTACACGCGGGGGGGACTCGCAATGCGGGTCACAGCAGACGATATCGTTGTAGCCAGGTTGCTGGGGATCAACGTAACTCGGATTCTGGCCATGTCCTGGGCCATTGCCGCCCTTATAGGTGGTGCAGCTGGAGTTCTCCTTACCAGTGTCACCGGGATTCATTACGGAGCAGTGGAGGTGGGTTTCAAGGCAATGACGGTAACTCTTGTAGGAGGTATGGAATCATTAGCTGGAGTCATCATAATGGGACCGGTATTAGGAATTATTGAAACTATGGTGGCCGGATACATCGACCCGCTTTTGGGTGGAAGTATCTCCGAGGTTGCCTCCTTTATTATTCTTTTGATATTCATGGTTTTCCGCCCACATGGGATTTTAGGGTGGAAGACGATTGAAAGGGTCTGATTCGATGAGAAGAATGCACGGGGTTTTCAATACTACCTATAAACAAGAAGCGGCAATCTTTCGCACCCGATTCGAGTGGGGGATTCTGATAGTGCTTTTTCTTCTAATAGCCATATTGCCCCATATAATATCTCCGGGATGGTTTGATTTCTTCATTCGTATCGGAATAACTCTCTTGGTAGTCCTGGGGCTGAATTTGGTCACGGGATTTTGTGGACAGGTTTCTTTAGGGCATGCGGCTTTTATGGGATGGGGAGGATTTGTGGGAGCCATACTCCTGAATGCAGGGCTGCCCTTTATCGTGGTAGTACCCCTAGCTGGATTGTCTGCTGGAATTGCAGGGTTAATTTTTGGCCTTCCGGCCCTTCGAGTGAAAGGAATATACCTTTGCTTCAGTACGTTAGCGGCTCATTACATCATTATATTCATCCTGATCCGACTCATGGGAGGGGAAAGAGGTTATCAAGTTAATCCGGTGAACATATTCGGTCTCGCTATAAACTCCGAAATCCGATTGTATTACCTCGTATTCGTTATGGTTGGACTGGCAACTTTTGTGGCTAAGAATATCGTTAGGGGGAAAGCGGGTCAGGCCTTTGTGGCGGTCAGAGATCATGAAATTGCTGCGGATACTCTGGGTATTAATGTCTATTATTATAAGCTGCTAGCCTTTTTTATCGGTTGTTTCTACGCTGGAGTGGGTGGGGTTCTGATGGTTATCTATTTTGGATGGGCTTCAGTTGAGCACTTCACCCTATGGAATTCCATTTGGTATATAGGAATGATCTTAATAGGTGGGATGGGGAGCATTATCGGAACATTTTTTGGGACTGTCTTTGTCATGGGAGTCGAGCAGTTTAGTTTTCTTTTAGCCCCGATCGTGGGTAGGACTTTTCCAGGCCTGGCCGAGACGGCTATCGGGGCTCTTCCCATGCTGATCTTTGGACTGATCATAATGCTTTTTATTGTTTATGAGCCCCACGGCTTAGCTCACCGCTGGGAAATCATCAAGGAATCATTCAGGCGTTTCCCATTTAATTAAAGGATGTGGCAACTGAATCACGAGAAGCGACCAAACTTTTTTAGTAAAATAATAACTCAAATAAGACTTTGATACCAAATAAGAGAAACGTAAAGTCATCTCAACATTGGGAGGTATTTAGTGGCCCGTATTGATTTTGAGGAAAAGAAAAATCAAATCGCTGATGCAGCTTTGAAAGTTTTTTATGAAAAGGGCTATGACAAGTCGTCATTACAGGATGTATCAAAAGAAATTGGTATTTCAAAAGCAGGGATTTATCACTATTTTAAAGAGAAAGATGAAATCTTGGGATATATCCTGACGAAACACGGGGAAGTTTTTATTAAAGAATTAAAAGCCAACATTGAAGAAAGCAAGAAAAACGGCCTGGATCAACTCGAGTTATTCAAAAGATTGCTTAGGGCTTATGCAAATCATATAAGTATTTTTAAATATCGAAGTATGGTGTTGGTTCGTGAATTACATCATCTGACAAATGAATACAAAGAAAAGAGTAATAAAAACCAAACAATTTTATTCAACATAATTAGAGATGAATTAATAAAAATTGACAACTTTAACAGAAAACTAAATCCGACAGTTACGGCTTTCTTGATCGTTGGTATGCTAAATTCGCTCAATCGCTGGTTTCGAGAGGGAAAAGGAATGAGCCTGAAAGTCGTGATCGATCAACATATCAACGTAATATTAAATGGGATATTAAAGGACTGACCACGACCCAATCGTCCGTTTCCCGGATCTTCTGTCTCGGATACCCGCCGTGCAATTGAGATTGGTATTGAGCTCTCACAAATTGGGGAAGGCCTGAGTTATCAGAAGATGAGGTTTTTTAATGATGGCAGGTGCCACCAGAATACAACGTAGAATATTACACACTTCGGATTTTCACCTGGAATCACTCACCGACAGGGCATACCACGTTTTAGAAGCCCTGGTCAGTCTCTCTAACCAAGCGAATGTGGATTTGGTTATAATTGCCGGCGACTTTTTTGATCATAACAGGGTTGAGGACCGTTTAGTTCATTTTGCAGTGGAGCAATTACAACAATTGTTGGCCTATGTCGTGATCCTCCCCGGAAACCACGATTCCTTGGTTTCTGGTTCCGTCTTTGAGAGAGCAGGCATTTGGGAGAACTGTAAGAATATTAAAATCTTTAAAGCGCCATATGGGGAAACCTTTGATTTACCCGATAAAGGGATATCACTATGGGGAAAACCCATGGGCTACTATGAGGCCTGTGCTCAACCACTGGCTGGGATACCGCAGCCAAAAGAGATTGGGCGGTGGCATATCGCCGTGGCCCACGGTTACTATGTCGATGGGGTGACGCCTTCTTTTTTCAGCTATCAGATCACGAAGGAGGAAATTGTCACATCAGGCTATGACTATGTCGCTTTGGGCCATATTAACGAATTCAGGTGTGTCCACAGTGGGTCGGTAAAGGCATACTACTGCGGTTCACCCTCTGTATCTGGTACGATGGCTGTTGTTGATCTTTCTGAGGAAATCGGGGTTCAGGTTATGTGCCATTCCTTGTTAAAGTAAACAAGAACTTTGGTTGATAAAGCTGACGCCGGTTATCATCTTGACTCGTGATCAATGGCAACATTCTTTATCATTCCTAATCGAAAGGCTTGGATAGACCCGAATAAAAAGAATACAAATCAGGGTCGTTTGATGGCGGGTTTGGCCCTCGGTGTAGCTGGTGTGAATATGGGCACCCGTTTTATGGCCACCCAGGAATGTCCCATTCATCCCAATATCAAGCAGAAGATGATCGAAATGCAAGAGACGGAAACGGTTCTGACAATGAAATCGTTAAATAATCCCATCCGGGTTTTCAGGACCTCAGGTTCAGAAAAGATCCTGGCCCTGGAGGCCAAAGGAAGGAGCGATGACACCTCAAGTTCAAGGCTGGGGTAGTCCAACCATTTCTTCCATATTTCCATCCGTAATCGTTAATCTTTGGGGCCAGCTTTTTTGAAGAGTAGTAGGTGTACACTTCATGCCGCATATTTGACACTGTCCGTCAAATCAAATGCAGGTTAAAACAATTTATATTACAGGTAATCAGGCGATAACAACGGCAGGGGTAATTAAAAAGTAATTTTGCAAGACCTGGCCCCTTTGCTACTCTCAACCAAGTAATATTGTCTCTAATCAACCATACGAAAGGAACCCTTGATGAAACTATTCGAACCGATTTCTATCCGTAGTATGATCGTGCCGAACCGCATTGTGTATCCTGCAATTCAATTGAATATGGGCATGAATAGCCGGCGGGCCCGTGCTTTTTACAGCGAACGCGTCAAAGGGGGTGCCGGTCTCATTCTAACTGCCAATACCGCAATCGACAACTTTGCCTGCGAAGACCTCTGGGGTGGCACCGCAGGCATGAACGATTTTATCAAAAGACTGCGTGTTTTTACCGGTGATATCCACGCCGCCGGCGGCAAAATCGGGGTGCAGTTATGGCAGGCGAACCGCTTTCCACAAGGTAAAGGGGTGCAGGCTGCCGGCAAAGAAATGGACCCGGATAGCGGAGAACGTATTGCGCCATCCGCGCTGGAGGATATGCGAGCTTTGACCCTTCCCGAAATCGATGCTATCATTTATCGTTTTGCCAAAGGCGCCCGTAACGTGCGTGACGCCGGGTTCGACTGCGTGGAAATCCACGGGGCCCATAGATACTTACTGGCACAATTTTCCAACCCGGCGACCAATCAGCGCACCGACCAGTTCGGCGGCGATTTGACCGGTAGAATGAAAATGGGAGTAGACATCGTTAAAGCTATGCGGGCTTTTGTAGGTCCGGATTTCCCCATTTTGTTTCGGCTGGGGGCTTTAGAAGAAAACGGCCAAATAACCCAGGATAGTTTGATATATGCTCAGGAATTAGAAAAAGCCGGGGTGGATTGCCTGGATATTTCTACCGGCGGCTGGGGCCCGATTCCCGTCTCCCCAAGTAAAAGGCATCCCATGGGCACTTTTGTCTATCTCGCGGAGCCGATTAAAAAAGTGGTTAAAATACCGGTAATTGCCGTGGGTAAAATCAACAACCCAAAGGTAGCGGAATCAATTCTGAAAAAAGGACAGGCGGATATGGTGGCCATCGGTAGACAATTAATCGCCGACCCTTACTGGCCTTTAAAAGTAAAGGAAAAGCGGTTTAAAAACGTGGTGACTTGCGAGTCCTGCAATATCAACTGTTACGCTCCGGCATTCGAGCGTAAATTAGCTCCGGATGCACCTATCTGTAAAAACAACCCCCTCGCGGGCAACGAATGGGAAGTAAAGCCTTAAGGAAACTTTAGGGGCAAGTCTTGACTTATAAATTTCTTTATTAGGATATTTACACAAAGGTATGATCTAAAAGAGATTGTGGAATATTTTGAAAGTATTTATATGTGAAGGTCAAGACCTAACGTTGTATGGATTATCAAGTTTGGTGTTTCCTTATTAGACATTTTTCCCTTGATAGGCTTTTTCGAGGGGAGTAGATTACTCCTTAACTCTTCAAATCTCCATTCGGCTTCCTTCGCCTTGCCTTCCGCCCCGTTTTTCCTTGACCCTATCTTTTTCTGTCATTATACTCTATCCATCAAAAAACAACTCCGTTAAGAAAATATGATCTCTGTTAAATGGGCCTATTAGCCCAAGAGGGACTTCCTTACAACTAAAAATCTATCATAATCCCTATCAATTACGTTTAAAAGTTGACCTAAAAAGGAGCCCAAAATCTCTTTGACAGAATTTTCATCCCTGCTACCATTCAGGGGTAGACTTTCCCTCGTTCACAAAAACCTTTCAATCTAACCTTTTGCCTTCTGGAATTTATAATGAGAAGGCGGGATTTCCTGAAATTGCCAGGCGCTTAAGAGCAATTGCCAAGGCAGAGTAACATCACGGAGAAAGATAAAAGAAATCATTGAAGGAAGTTGAAGGAGGCTCAGTATTTAAGAAAGACAGGAAAGACTGTCGGGTCTGCAGGAGATGCGGCTATATCCATGAAGGTGAAGCTCCGCCCGAGAAATGTCCTTCATGCGATCATGGGTTGAATTATTTCCAGGTTAAATGCGAAGAATATTAAAGGAGGGCTTATGATTTCAAAGATTCTTGTGCCGACAGACGGGTCAAAGGCAGCTCAAAAGGCAGCCAGGTATGCGGTTGACCTTGCAAAACAGTTAGAGGTCTCGGTAATTGTCCTGAGCGTTATCGATAAGCGCTCATTGATAGGCCAGACCGTTCTTGCCGCGGAGACGGCCAGGCATGTCATAGAACCTATCGAGGATTATCTGCGGGAGGCTGCTGAAGGGTATGCCGGAGAGATAAAGAAGCTGTGCGAAAAAAACGGTGTCCAATCAAGGACGGTCATAACTACAGGGCATCCTGTTGAAGAGATTGTGAAAGAGGCCGAGAAGTCAAAGGCAGATCTCATTGTTATGGGTTCTCATGGAAGGAGCGCTTTAGCAGCCACGGTCCTCGGCAGTGTTGCCTTTGGTGTAATCCACAACGATACAAAAATCCCTGCCCTGGTGGTAAAGCGGTGATCCATGGGGCCTTATTCGAGCCTGATCCTAATTTCACTCCTGTAAAGATTTACAGGAAGAGGATAAATGTGATCGAGATCAATCTATTTCCTAACCTGCCGGAATGCATTGGCGGCCTAAAGGAATGGCTTATGACCTTTGGTGGATCCGGCATCCAGCAGCAAGAATACTGTTTAGTGTGGATAAAATAGACAAAGGAGATATCGATGAGAACCAAAGTGGGTTTATGGATTGACCATAGGAAGGCAATTGTCGTGGCTGTTACGGACAAAGGGGAAGAGATAAAACTGATTATTTCGAAGGTTGAAAAACAGCTCCGCCGTTCTGGTGATTCACCTCTTAAGGGTCCCTATGAACCACAGCAAGTACCGGCAGGGGATAGCCGTCAGAGAACGTTGAAGGGACATCTCAAC
>Ga0209777_10002173_pt1 | contig 26462 bp, 24 predicted proteins | sample FrelakmetHBP12HB_FD_187147 | JGI IMG/M metagenome (GOLD analysis project Ga0209777, IMG submission 187147) | Freshwater lake sediment microbial communities from the University of Notre Dame, USA, for methane emissions studies -HBP12 HB (SPAdes)... | ecosystem: Environmental > Aquatic >... | reverse complement strand
ACGGCAAACGCGATGAGAATCAAACCGGTCGCAATGGCAGTGATCGTCGTTGGCACGATTGTGCGCAGGAAGAAGACCGCCATAAGTAACAGAACATATCCGAAAAACTTCTTGACCGCTTCCATCCACATGCCGGAACCGGGTAGCGCGTTGATCGCAGAAGAGAACGTGCCGACGATGACATAGAGTGTTCCGAGTCCGAGTGCAAACACGAACAAGACAGCGAAACCGATCAGCGGCGAGCCGCTCGTCGCGATATACAGCAGAATCCCGGCGACAAAGGGTCCGACACATGGCGACACGACCAAAGCGGCAACAACACCGAGAACGATCGAACCGCCGACACCTCCGGCAGAGGCGCGTCCTCCGAGTTTCTGTCTGAGCCACACCGGCACCTGCAGTTCATACAGACCAAACATAGAGAGGGCGAAAATTACGAAAATTACGGTAATACCGATCACTACCGGCGTACTTGCCAGCCAAGCGCCGAACACACCCCCCACCGATGCCACGATTAATCCCATTATGCCATACACGGCCGCCATCGAACCGACGTAGAACAGCGACAACACAAACCCTTTGCCGACACTTCGTTGCTGTCCCGCAAAAATGCTGACGGTAATCGGAATCATTGGGTAGGTGCAGGGCGAAAATGACAGCAACAGTCCGGTAACGAACGCCAGACCCAGTGCGATGAAATATCCCCAGACACCGTGGCGATCAATCAGCCGTTGTATGTCACTGGTTTCAGTGATGGTATGGGTGCTCTTGCTGTGTGGCGCGGCCGTTGTCGAACTCCCGAAGATATCACCATTAATCGGTATTCCTTCGTCGCCGACCACAATTTTGAGACCGACATCCAGCGTCTGCGGCGCGCGGCATTCCTTGTTGTTGCAGGGTTGATAGGTAAATCGCACCGGAAGCGCATACTCCCCCGCAGTCACGTTTGCGTTGATGGCAACCTCGAACATTATCATGGCGTGACCGCTGTAAACCGACATCACTTCGCCGGCAAGCGTTGCTTCCTCACTACCGGGATAGGCGAGATTTCGCGGCTGGAATTGGGCGGTAGTGTCGAACTCAACTTTGGCCGGGATCAAATAGCCTTGCAGCGGATGAGCCGAATTAATATGCCAGCCTTGCGACATTTCGACAACCACGGCAGCGCGGTGCGCTGATCCTGCCCTTGCCGATGTTATCGAAAATAGCGATTGAGCGGTAACTAGCGGTTTGTCCAACTGCTGACCAACGGCGCCACCGGAGAAATCCAATTGCGCCTGAGCCATCACCGGGATCAGCCAGAACAACAAAGCAAGGATGTTGGTCAGTAAATGACGGATTTCAAGACGAAATGGCATTGACAACGGGAGTCTCATATACTGGGTTGTACAATAGTGATTCGCAGTAGGTTTGCAAGTTACTTCTGGCCGCTGCGAGATATTTCCGTCCGGAGCGCATCAACCAGCTTGTCGAAATCGATGCTCTTGGCAACCTCTTTGGCAAGTGCCTCGGCGAAATGCTTGACGAATATCTGACGCATGTCAATCGGCCGTGAGTCTTTCAGACGCGCCGGTTCGTGGTCGGTGTCGTCGGTAAACGGCTCTTGCAGCTTTTCGAGATAGACCTTCGTCTTATCAGCTTCCGTCGTTGTCTGCATTTTCTTGAGCTTATCCAAAGTGATTTTCGAAGTCCCGAATTCTTCCACGTCGAACTTGCCCGTGGAACCGGTCGGACGCTCCGCCTTGACGGATGGAGGTGCCTCGCCTTTCATTTCGCTGACAAACCAGTCGTAGTCATGCGGGGAATCTGTTTCGGCCTTTTCAGCCATCTTGACTGACTCCAGGTCATACTGATCTTCCGGGAGATCAAGTTTGTCCAGTCGGGGAGCGTCGCTCCCGTCATCTTGAGCGTGTGATGTCGACAGCATGTCGAGGAAAAGCTTATCAGTGGCTTCCGATATTTTCTTCTCGAAACTCTTGGCATCATCGCCGAGAATACTTTCGATATCCATATCTTCTCCCGGATCACCGGTCGGCTCGCCTGTGGTCTTGAGAATTCCTTCGATGCGATGCAGCAGTTCCTGTGGCGAAAACGGCTTGTTGAGCGTGTCATTTGGCCCCAGATCGAATAGCTCCTGCGTATCGAGCAACTCCGAACTACCAAGCAGCATCAATATCGGCAACTTCGCTTTGGCCGCATCCAGTCTCAACTCGTGAATGATAAACTGTCCGCTGACATTCTGTGTCGTCGTAGCGATCACTGCGAGATCGTAGTCGGAACGCTTGAGTTCTTCTAACGCCCGGGTCCCATCCTGAAACAGCGTGACGTCGTAACCGTGCTGACCCAATAGTTTACGACAGACGGAAATGATAGTCTCAGAAGCGTCCGCAACCAGTATTCGTTTGCCCAATGTCAGTCCTTCTTATCGGTGAGCTGTTTGGACGCATTCTCCAGCACCTTCTTCTCCTTCTCGGAGATATTTTCATATCCTACCTCGTTTATTCGGTCGAGAATGCGATCAACTTCATCCATCAGTTCGATAGAACGTCGATTTTGTTTGGCCGCGACTTGAACCCGCCGTTTGAAACGCCACTGCGAGAATGGTCGCCGCAAGAACGACAAGCGCCAGTCTTGCTTCAGATACAAATAGCCGATTGCCGCGCCGCCAAGATGAGTAAAATGCGCGATGCCGTCATGCGACTGACTCCAAGCGGCAAATACACCGATGCCGATCATCGCCATCACCAGGTACTTGACCTTGATCGGAAACAAGAACCAGAGGTACACGACACGATTCGGGTAGAGCACGGCGAACGCTACCAGCACCGCGAAAATCGCACCCGAAGCACCAATGGTCGAAACAGTGCTGTTGAGCGTCAGCAAGAACGTGACTATCCCAGCGCCAATTCCCGCGATGAAATAGAACTTGAGGAATTCCTTCGTTCCCCATTGCCGTTCCAAGTCGCTGCCGAACATCCAGAGAGTCAACATGTTGAAGAAAATGTGGAAAAACCCGCCATGCAGGAACATGTAAGTCAGCGGCTGCCAAAGAGTGAACCGGTGAGTAATGTCGTAGGGCACTAACCCAAAAGTGCGTGCTAATCCGGCGTTCGGCATCGCCATCTGGAGGACAAAAATCGCGGTGTTAGCAACCAACAGATACATGATGCCCGGGGTGATTCCCTGCTGTATCCCGAAGGTTGACCAACTGCTATTGAAAGATTGCTTATTTCGATACATGCGTGCCATCTATAAGTAATATCGGTAGTCCAATGCCAACATTATAAGCATCTACCGACGGTTTGACAAGAAAGAAGCAAGATTATTGCGGTCGAGCGGTTTATCCCGTTCCGTCGGCCCCGCGCGCAAACCGAAAACGCTTCGTTACAGGAAGACCGGAAACATCTTCCCTGTCGAAGGCAATACGATGCCCCAAAGCCAAACGGTTACGCAGTCTCACACCTCCGACGAATACTGCCACTGTCAGAGCTTCGCCAGCTCCTTCTTGATGCAACGGTCCTGCACCATCACCAGATCGGCCACCTGCGCTCTTAGCGCGCCGGCTTCGTTGACGACGCCTTCCTGCAGCCAAATGGCTCTTGCGCCAACTTTGATCGCCTCATCAATAATGGGATCGGTCTGATCGGACCGACGAAAAACATCGACGATATCAATGTCTCCGCCGATCGCGCCCAAACTTGGATAAGCTTTTCGCCCCAAAATCTCACTTTCCTGCGGATTCACCGGAATGATTTCATAACCGCGCTCTATCAGATACTGCGAGACGCGATACGAAGGACGATCCGGATTACCTGACAATCCGACCACCGCAATCCGCCGCGAACGCCGCAAGAGGTCGCCTATCTCTGACTGAGAAGGATTTTGGAAGCTCATACACTTATGCCAGAAACTTGTCGACCTTATCCTGCAGCGATTTCTTAGGTACGGCGCCGATCACTTGATCCTGCACCTTACCTCCCTTGAAAAACAGCAACGTCGGAATCGACATGACACTGTACTGAGAAGCCGTTTTACTGTTGGAATCAACATCTACTTTGACGACCTTCAATTTCCCGGTATACTCGGCTGCGATTTGATCAAGAACCGGAGCAATCATTTTGCAAGGGCCGCACCATTCCGCCCAAAAATCAACGATCACGGGAAGATCGCTTTGGACTACCTCGGAAGCAAAAGTCGCATCAGAAACCGCTGTGGCATTGGACATGAATCTTCTCCTCGCTTTCTATCAATCAACTGTTAACACCAACTAAATGCATAAAACGACCGCATTTTACTTTTGTTCCAACATCAGGCTGCGTACGAGTCCAATCGGAATACTCCCGTACGACAACAAGTGGTCATGGAATTCCTTCAGATTATACTCGCTACCCTGCTGCTTGCGGTAGTCATTCCGCAGGCGTAGGATTTCCATTTTGCCGACAATGTAACTCATGGGCTGAGTTGGCGACTGCGTGTAACGCTTGACCTCGGCCTCGGCATTGACCCGTTCCAGCTTGGCCGTATCGACCAACAGACTAACCGCATCGTCGAAACTCATGGTTCCATCATGCAAACCGACATCAATAACCACTCGACAGGCGCGCCATAACTGCATCGCCAACTGCATCAGCCGCGTCTGAGCATCGGTATAGTAACCGGTCTCGTACATCATCTCTTCGCAATAAAGCGCCCATCCTTCGACGAACACAGAAGTGCCAAACAGCTTGCGCACATTGGACGAAACCTGATTTGCGCGCTGCAATTGTAAGTGATGCCCCGGATAGGCCTCATGTAAAGACACGACTAATGCCTGATACCTGTTATGTCCGCGCTTTTGCTGCTCCTGAAGCTCTGGCGGCGCCTTCTCGTCGATCGGAGTCACCCAGAAGAAGCCTTGTTGATCAGTGTCAAACGGCGCCGCGGGAAGATAACCGGCATAGGGAAATGTCGGCCTGGCAAAGATTGGTGTATCTACGAGCGTGAGATCGTTACTTTCCGGAACCGTAACCAGATTGTGGTCGATCAAGTGTTGGCGGGCGCCAAGAACAAAGGCTCTGTAATAGTCAATCAAGTGCTCTGATTTTGGTGTCTGCTCTTTCAGGTTGGCAATGATCTCTGCCACGCTCGAATTCGGATTGATCTGCGCCGCAACCTTGTCCATTTCGGACAGAGTCTGCGAAATCACTTCCCTACCGAGCTTCCGCAACTCAACACCCTTGTACGACAATCCATGCTGGTGCAACAGCAACTCATCGAAGTATTTCGCGCCCAAACTGTAACCGTCAGAACTGCGTTTGACAATCGACTCGTGTAGAAAACGGTGATAATCATGGCAGGCCGCAGAGGCCAACTTGCCGGCCTGAACAAGGTCACTTCCGATTCGCGGACTCTGTAGGGCTGATGAAGAGCCAAGATCCCTAAAAAACTCCACCCCCGATTTGGCAAGCTCTTCCCCCATCTCAGCCCAAATCCTCGGGATTTTCGGTTGATCGGCCAGATTCCTTTTCGCGTCGCTTAGCAAACGCGGCACTTGCCGCAGCCGATGCGCAAGGGCGGCGGCTCGCTGCGATAGTGGTGCAAACTCATGCAGCACGAGCACGTAGCAGCCATACATTGCCAGTTCAATCGGAAGCGATGGATCGCGCTTCCAGCGACAATAATCCTCCTCAAGCAGTATATCTGTTCGGAGGGCGCCCTCAAGAACTTGCAGATCCACTTGTTCATCCGGCGACCGGTCCGCATGTGTCGCAAGCTTCTCAAGACTGTTGACAAACCCACGGAGCTTCGCAGCTCTCTGGGTACGAAAGTCGGGGTCAAGACGATCGAGCAGATGATCATGGTCGTGGTTTCCGACCGAGGTAGCATATACCGGGGAAGACTCAAGGTAGTACTTGATAATTCGGTCGGCTAACTTCTGGAACTCGGTCATTCTGGCCTCATCAAATGTGGCATGATATCAGATTTAACCTGTCTCGCAAACAGTTTCAAGCCGTAATGTCGCCCCTCACTCTTCCCAATTCGCCTTAGCTGTATCGCGATAACTAACAATGAGTTATACCTGCTGCGCCTGAAGTCGCCGGCGGCGGATGTAAGAAATGAACGTCCCGCCACAAACCATGACTACTCCAAGCCACACCAGATTAATAAGCGGCTTCTTGGATACTTCCAGCACTAATAGGTCCATAACATCCATTCCCGGTACGCCGGAAAACGCCAATGACACCTTGCCGGAATCCGCCTGAATATTCTGTAGAGTGATACTGCCGTCGCCGTTCGGCATATCGGCCTTGATAAACTGCTTGCCATCGCGCGTAAACTCCAAGCGCGGCACTACCTCTTTGGTTTCCGAACCGCGAGTAACCTCCAACACCGCGCCTACTTGCATATCACCCGTTTCGCCGTGATTGCCCATGTCGAAATTCGCAAACTTAACACCGTAGTCGCCGATCTTACCCGTCTCGCCTTTACTCAGCACCAACTGATTCCCTTCGCCCACCATCTGTTGATCCTGTGGCGAAAGATAAAGGTCATAAAGCAGATGCTTGCGGATGTATGGCTTGCGCATCATCCCCTGATTTTCCTTGGCGATAAACAACTTTGGATCTGCCTGAAAACGCTCCCCTTGGTCATCCACTTCAAGTCGAGCGTAATTGTCCTTAGTCGTAGCATCGCCGGCCATGCCCTTGTAACTGATCTTGTATTGGAACGTGCCGATCGGTTCTTTACCCGCATATAGATTGATCTTCTCTGTCTCCGAGAAAGCCGACGAGACCACAATGCCAATCATCATGATGCCAAAACCCATGTGTGTGACGAAACCGCCGATCCGCAAACCAACTCTGCCCGGCTGATAATAGACTGCCGCAATGTTGCCGAAGAGAGCAAAACAGGCAGAGAAGATCATCAGTAGATAGAGGAAATTGGTGACGCTGAAGAAGACCGAGAGCATCGTCGCTACAAACGACAAAGCCAGCGGCGCCCACAGGCGCTTCATAACATCCCCGAAAGACTGGTTTTTTGCAACGAGAAACGACGACAACCCCGCCAGCAGCGCGATGATAATCGCCATCGGCAGAGTGGTCGTATTATAGAACTGTGCCGAAACACTCGAGGGTTCGCCGAATATGCGTGTGATCAATGGTGCTGAAGTCCCGACCAAAGTCAGGGCTGACAAAAGCACCAAGAAGAAAATCCCTATGACAATAGCGAAGTCGACCGAGTATGGATCCTTGATGTCGGCCCCCGTCTTGGCATGCTTAGCCCGGACCACCAGCAACAATACCGACAACGCCACGAAAAACACCAAGAAGAATATCAGATAACCGGAAATGCCAAGATCGGTGAACGAATGCACGGAGAAGTCAGCGAGCACTCCTGATCTGGTCAGAAACGTGCCGTACACTACCAAGAGAAATGAGGACATCGCCAGCAAGAGATTTGAGCGCCGGAATACGCCTCTGCTGCGTTCTATAAATAGTCCATGCATCAGCGCCAGATTGAGCAACCACGGAATCAGCGAGGCATTTTCGACGGGATCCCACGACCAGTAACCTCCCCAACCGAGTGTCTCGTAAGCCCAATAGCCGCCTAGGAATATGCCTGCCCCAAGATAGAACGATGCCGACGCAGTCCAAGGAAACGATTCCTTGACCCAGTCGCGGTAGTTGTTTCGTGCCAGTGCTCCAAGTGCAAAGGCGAATGGAACCGCCAGAAGTGAAAAGCCGATGAAGACAATCGGCGGATGAATAACCATCCAGAAGTTCTGCAGGAGCGGATTCAGCCCCTGCCCGTCGGGTGGCACGCCACCGGGATACTGCGCCAAAACCTCAGGTGCAAACCTCAGAAACGGCGATTTGGCAACCAGCAAAGTCAGGAAAAATGAAACCACTAACATGTAGAAGAACATCACCGCCGAATGATTTTCGCTCTCTTGCCTAACCAATAAGACTCCGATGATGGCGATACAAAGCAGCCAGAGCGTGAACGAGCCGACCTGACCTGCCCAGAATGTCGAAATCAGAAAACCCAAACCCAGATCGCGCGACGAATAGTCGTGCACATAGATTAGAGAGAAGTTGTGAGCGAGTATCTGCTGCAAAAAGTAGATGCACATCAGTACAACAGCCGCCGCGAAAACGTAGTATGCTTTGCGCGCCAGCGACACCAAGGAGTTTCGGTTAGAGAGGGTCATACCATAACCCACCGTGGCGATAGCCGCCGTCACGCAGGCAATCGCCAAAAGCGTGTTTCCTATCGGCATGTCTTAGGATTCTCCCTGATACTTGGAAGGACACTTAATCAGCAATTGCTCGGCCTCAAAAACCTGGCCGCCATATTTGCCCACGCAAACGGCGTGAGTCGCCTGACCAAAATTGCCCGGCATGGTGCCGGTATACCGGACAAGCATTGTGACACCGGCAGTGTCGGTAATTGGAAACGTGAGTTGCTTATGATCCACATCCCAGACGACCTTTTCATGGTCAATCGCCCCCATCACCTGCACTCGTTGCGAACGTTTCTGCGCTTCGCTAAATGAAACATAGGAGGTCATTGATTTGGTGAAAGACGAAAACGCCCAGACGGCAACGACCGCAACGATCACCACCGCAACGATCAACTTCACTTTCATTTCCTCTTCTCCAGATCGGAAACCTTCTTGTCGAGCCGGAACAGAAACAGAAATATCCCCGCCCAGATAACCAGATTCGCAAACATCACTGTGTAATTACTACCCATACTATCTTCCTACGCTTCTTCAGAGCGTGCCAGTCGTACTTTGTGCAAGCGGATGCCCAATCCGAGTAGCCAGAAATATAACACCGTGAACGAGAAAAGAGAGACTAAAAAGATCGGTAATACCGTCCCTCCCATCGTAAAATGCAAATTCTTATCAACCACTGAATCAGCCGGATGCAACGACTGCATCATTCGCGGCATGATGAAAATGAAAAACGGTACCGTCGGGAACGCGAAGATCGAATAGGCGGCACTGATGACTCCTTTGCGCTCCGGAGTCGGAATCGCAGCCCTGAGCGATAGATAGGCGCCGTAAACCAGCAGCAGAATAAAAATCGACAACATACGCGGCTCGCTCCAGGTCCAGTAGACCCCCCATGTCACCTTGGCGAACAACGATCCGGAGATCGTCGCCAACACGCAAAACATTGTGCCCAATTCCGCCGACCAGAGCGAGCGGAAATCATCAAGTTCCGAGCGGGTCTTTAGAAAACGAATGGCGTATATCAAATTCACGGCATAGGCAACCACTGTCAGCCAGGCCATCGGTATATGATAATAGAAGATGCGCGATGCCTCACCGATCATCTGCTGTGGCGCGGGCATAGTGAAACTGAAGTAGATCACTCCCGCCAGCAGAACGAATAAACCTATTTGCAGATACCTTCTAACCATTCCACACAAAATCAAAGAGTACCGTCGAAGACGTTATCATAATAACCGCGTAGGCGACCAAAAGTTTGACGTGATTTTCGGCGCCAGCCCAACCTGCTCCCACGAGCGCCGCATTCGTACCGCCGATTGCCGCCACTAATAAAGGCAGCAAAACCGGAAACGACAACACCGCAAACAGCGCCCCTCGGACATTCGCCTTGGCTACTATAGCGCCGATGATCGTGGTCGCGCCGGAAAGTCCTATTATCCCTAGAAGTGTTACCACCAGAAAGAGCGGCCAGTCAGGCACCGTCACGTTCATGAATACTACGTAAAGAGGTGTTAACAACACACACAGAATCGTCAACAACAGCATGTTATAGATCAGCTTGCCTGCGTAGATCACCGACGGTCGTGCGAAAAGCCGCAAAGTTTGCGCGGTCTTGGCGTCCTCCTCTTTGACAAAGACGCCCGATAAGGCCGACATCGACGCAAAAAAGATGATAATCCAGTAAAGCGCCGACAGCACTTGCACGCCCAGTGATAGCTGCCCCAACGAGAAACTGACGACAACCAGCGTGGTAAAGGCGAACATGAAAAGCGCATTGAGCGAATAGCGCGTACGCAGTTCAGTGCGGATGTCCTTTGCCAGTACCGCCAGCGCTTTAGTTGTCCAGCCGGATGACATGCTCAACCTGTTTTAAGTCCTCAGCTTCATTAGTTGCGATGATCAGCATCCCCTCTGACTTCTGTCTCACGATAATTTCCCGAACAACTGCCTTGCCGGCGTCATCCAGATTCGACGTGGGCTCGTCCAAGAGCAAAATCGCCGGCTTTGCCAACAGTGCCACCGCATATTTGAGCCGTTGCTTCATCCCCGACGAGTATGCTGCAACCAGATCATCGCCACGCCCAATCAGCCCGACGCGCTCCAACAACTCGTCCTGCTTGGCGCGATCCAAACGCACTCCCGCCAGCGTGGAAAGGAACTTGAGATTCTCGTAACCGGTCAGCATCTCGTACAGCGCCATCTCCGGGGATATCATCTTGAGATAGTTGAAGCAGTCGGCCGACGCGACTTCTGCATCGCCGTCACGAATCGCAACTCTGCCTCCGGTAGGAGGCACCAACTGAGAGAGGATCTTCATCAAGGTGGTCTTGCCGGAACCGTTGCGGCCGGTGATACCGAGCGAACCGGGGGCGTTGATCGTGAAGCTCAGGTCTCTGATTACTTTACGAGCGCCGAAGCTCTTGCTCAGTTTTTCGACCGTTAACGAAAGTGCCACCGCAAGTCCCTTGACAAGAGCTGCCTTGTATGTTCGCGCCAACCGGCGACGTTCGTTACCGGCCACTAATATTAGCGGCGAATGCGGGGAAGAGCAACCTATTTATGAGATTCTTTTCACGAACCCGTTCGGGCTTGTCAGTGCCGTCCGATTGAAACAGCCACTAAGTCAGCGCCTGCCCCAACCTCTCCCAACGCACGCGCTCAGAGAAATGAATCATATTATACCACAGATTTTGAGGCCACGTCAACGGATTCACCCATTCCCAACGTGGATAATTGCTGGTCGGCGGCGGACCCCAAGACCAGTGCACTACCAATGCCTTGCCGAGAACAAAACGCTGCGGCACCGGTCCCCAAAAACGCGAGTCATAGGAATCATCGCGGTTGTCCCCCATCATGAAGTAAGTGGCCGGCGGCACTTTGTACGGCCCAAAGTTGTCACGACGCTTGTCGATATTGGGGTCGACATGTTTTCCGAACGGATATTCCTTAAATTCGACGCCATCAACGAACACCTTCTTGTCCCGGACTTCTATCACCTGCCCGCCGACCGCGATACAACGCTTTACATAGTTGGTAGTAGAATCCCCCGGGTACTTGAACACTACAATGTCCCCGGGTCGAGGGTTACGAAACCCTTGGAAGGAGATGTTGGTCATCCGAAGTCCATGCGAAGAGAAGCCGACCATCGGCAGCTTGATGTTGTATATGAATTTGTTCGCCAGCAAGAAGTCGCCGACCAGAATCGTGTCCTCCATCGAACCAGTAGGCACGTTGTAGGCTTCAATTACCGAATACTTGATCAAGAGCGCGCCGGCAAGAGCTATGGCAAGCGACTTGATGATGCTGAGAGCGGATCTGAACGCTGGGCTCCGTACTAAGGTCTTAATCAGCCGTATGATAGTGCTACCATCGGATCTGTCCGCAGCTTTCCGCACGAAAGCTCCCTTGGTTTTCCTGTTTGAAGATGACGACATCTGTTCTCCTACTTCACGGCGCTGAACAGTCTATTCCACCTGACCCGTGTGGACAGGTGGCGAATATTATACCCGAAGTTCTTCAATATCGAAAGCGGTTTTGTCATACTAACTGGAGGGGCACTTGTATCCTGGCTCCACGACCAGTGTATCAGAAATGCCTTAGCGATGATTAGATCCCGCGGCACACAACCCCAATAGCGGGAATCGGCCGAATTGTCGCGGTTATCCCCGAGCACAAAATAGTTCCCTTGCGGCACTACAAGCGGCCCGAAGTTGTCACGCGGCTGACCAACGCCCTTGGGAATAATGATCTGGTCAAAGTGAATCGCCAAGGGAGGTTCGGCTACTTCGGTATGATTGACGAACACCTTTTTGGCAATGATTTCAACCGTATCCCCGCCGCTGGCAACAATCCGCTTGATAAAACTTTTGCGTCTGTCCTCGGGAAAACGGAAAACGACCACATCCCCCGGCTTCGGATCACGCAGCGCTGGCAGCCGCCAGTGTGTAAACGGTACGTAGGCGCCGTAGATGAACTTGTTCGCCATTAGAAAATCGCCCACCAACAGTGTATTCTCCATCGACTCCGAAGGAATGCGATAGGCTTCAACGACCGACTCTTTGATCACAAAAGCAAGTACCAGCGCCAAGAGCAGCAGCCGTGCGTAATACCAGAAACCATGCGCGCTGGCACGCTTGCCTGCCCGTCCCCAAGTGGCTTTATATTCTGTCTGACTGCTGCTTATAGTCATAACCTCTGAAGCATATGCTGCTGTGGCATTTGAATCAACCAACTTTTATAACGCCCAGACCCCGCCTAAGTTTCACCCAATCATAGTGTCGGCCAGAAACCCACATCCGTGCACCTGCCAACGGCATTGCCCTGTCGTCGCGCCCAACCCCGCTTCTACCTCTTTGTATGTGATGCTGCCGTCCCCAGTTGTGCGACTAAACGCAATGAACTCTCCGACGTCATGATGCTGAAGTATTCTTCCTCTCCAAATGCACTTTTATTTGGGATAACATATCTTGGGATACAGAAATCTGAGGCAACGGACTGATGCAAACCGGACCCGTCAAGTATGCTGCTCTCTGTGTCACCCACAACTGCAACCTGCGCTGTCGCTATTGTTATGCCGGCGCCAAGGTTGACCGCAGGATGACACCGGAGACGGCAACACGCTCAGTCGACTTCCTCGCAGCACAGGCAAGCGAGAAGTGTATCGTGACTTTCTTCGGAGGCGAACCGCTTCTGGAATTCAATCTGATCAAGGAAGTTGTTGAATATAGCCGCCGCAAACATGGCAATAAGATCGAGTTTCGGATGAATACTAATGGCACACTAATCAAGTCCGAGGTGCTCACCTTCTTCAAGGAGACCGGGACTTATTTTGCCGTGAGTGTTGATGGCAACCGCGAACAACACGATACCGTCCGCCGTTTTGCCGACGAACGTGGCTCCTATGACCGTATCGCAGCGAAGCTGCCGGAGATTCTGGAATTCAATCCCTACACGATTGCCGTGTCAGTCATCGTACCGGAAACCGTGACCTATCTCGCGTCCGGCATCCAAGACCTCTTTGCTCAGCGATTCCGCTATGTCCTCCAGACGCTCGACTACTCCGCTGGTTGGACCTCGGCTGATATCTCAGCGTTGCGAAAGGAGTATACGCTTCTGGCGAAATACTACTTCGCCCAACTTCGCGCCGGACGAAAAATCTACTACAGCCCTTTCGACGAACGCATCAAGACGTGGGCTCAGAAACCGTACGGCCTCGGCGATCTGTGTGATCTGGCCAATTCACAGATCGCGATCGCCGCTTCCGGACGCATTTATCCCTGCGTGCAATTCGTTAACACGGACGATGGAACGTTCCAGCAGAATGCCATCGGCAATGTCCATGACGGCTTCGACGCCCTCAAGCGCGGATATTTCATCGCCGAAAACTATCGCGACAAAGAATCCTGCCGTGGCTGCCCCCTCTATGGCCGCTGCGCCACCTACTGCGGCTGTGTCAACTGGCGCGCCACGGGGAGTCTGAGCCAAGTGCCACCGATTGTCTGCGAACACGAACGGATGTTGATGCCCATTGTCGATAAGCTGGCAAACAAGCTGTGGAATAGCAACGTGACCCTGTTCAAGAGAAAGTTCTATGAACGCACTTTCCCGGTGTCATCTTATATTGAGGATTGTCTAATCAGCAGGAGGCAGAATCATACTGGAAGTCAAACAGGTTAGAAAATACTCGCTCGCCAAGTATCCCCCTGGGAATTATCAGGAGCCGCCGGAGCAGCTATTGCCCGAGCTCTTGAGAGACAGCGCCATAGTAGCAGGTATGGTGTTGCTTGTCGAATCTTGCTCGGGAGGCGGCACAACCGGCCCACCACCCGTACTGCCTGACATGGTCACTGAGACGGAAGCACGCTCAGTCGTCAACCGCGTTCTGCAGAACAACGGCATCACTTGGCAAAACGATGCCCCACTATCTTTAAGTTTTGGTGTCGGTGACACCGTCCACTTGGTGGTCGACGGCTACAATGACTCTTTGCGGGTCGGTTACGAATATGTCACCCGTAACGACAACGCCACGTTCACCCCGCGAGTAATGGCCGCGCTCGACAGCGCTGCCAAAGCTCAGGGGCCATATATCGAGGTCATAGACGAAATAGACAGGCGCGAGCATTTCGACTACCAGCAGCTTTTGGAGAGGTCGATGCAGCAGTTCCTCGATACTCTCAAGGCGCATGGGGTGATCTAACAGATCTGCGAAGTCGCCGAGCGGCCACAATCGAGCGACTCTTAGGGGAGAGATAATGCCATCAGCCAGAACAAGGAGCATGACGCCCGCACTGGCGCTGTCGATATTGCCGGGAGTGATTTTCCTCTGGCTCTCTTGCACACAGTTGGAATTCCAGGGACTTGGCTACGACTATCGTTCCGAAACCTACATAGAGAGCCTGCCGAAAGATTCTGCACGAGCCTACTGGATAAAACTGTACCGCATCATGGAGATCGTCAATGACACTCTGTCAAAGCGACTTCAATATCTTGATATTGAAGAAGACAGCGCCACAATCGACAGTCTTGTGGAGGAATTCAAGAGGCGAAAGGACTTCGAGACACGCCCCGACACTCCCGATCGCAACGAATGGTGGGAGGAAATCTGGAACGTCCGCGCGGCGCACTGCGATTCGTTCTACCACACTCCCTACTTTCGAGATTGGTGGGACATGCGCGCGCGACCAGTGATCATTTTCGGTCTGCCTGGAGAGGAATACTGGACCCCCTGCCCGTCCATGGAGATTTGCGAACTCTACTACATGAGTTGGCCCAGATGGAATCTCTGTTTCGTATTTGTGAGCAATACTGGTGACCGTGTCGCCAACGGGCAGTACGCCTCCAGTGATTTGTGTTTGTCGCCTCCACTTCCATCGAAATTCTCTGAAGCCTTCATCGAACACATGGAAAAGGTCAATGCTTTTGGCCTTGTCACCAAGCAGATCAAAGCTGCCGTCGACATCGTCTCTTTTCCTGTCGGCGACAGATTTGCGCTCTGGTTGAGTTCGGGCGTTGGAATCGACGAATACGTGCCCGATTCCCTAGGACTGATCAAATTCCACCAGAAAGTTGCAATCCATAGGCTCGGTGACAAGCCGCAGTTAGTGTTCTCAGATAGTACGGCACCAATGACACTTCCTCTGCCCGATTCAGCCATCAGACTCAATGATTACTGGTTCCCGGTCTGTCTTGGCGGCTGCCAGCTACCGGCTGGCGAGTATGACATCTACCTGACGTTGTACGATGACTACGCTCCGAACCATGTCGGCGCCTATCGCGCAACGGTGACCCTGCCATCGCCGCGTGCTTCCAAGGGCATCAGTGAAATCTTGATCGCGCTGCAACCGGCCGGAAGGGTCTTCGAAGGGACTGCCAATCGTATCGTCAGAGGGGACTACACCCTGCTCGCAAACCCTGCCTACTATCATCGCGGCGATACGATACATCCCTATGTTGAAATCGACCTCCGCGATTTCAAATCGAGTCGATCAGGGACGTACGATTACACTATTCTCGCCAGCATCTATCGCGCCAAAGAGGCATTTGGCAAACCGGTAACTGAAATCGGCGACGTATTCGAGGTAAGCCATGACACGGTGGACAATGCACCTTCCAAGCAGTTTCTGAGAAAGCCCCAACAAAAAGGCGAAGCGCTGATCTATTCGACCACACGTTCGACAACCAACACCGAAGCTATGTTTCAGGCGCCAATGGTTCTGCCGAAAACGATACCGGCGGGCAAGTACTACTTGGTTATTTCAGCGCAGGATGCCTCGAGCCGCAAGTTTCTGACCAGTTGGCGTGAGATTAGAATCAAGAAATAGGATGAGCGGCTCGAAAATGATGGTCGCAGGCATCATCGCTTGACATGTTCCAGAATCTGTTTCGCAATCGTCGCGTAATCACCACCGAGATGATGTCCGCCCGACATCTGAATCGAAGTCACGAAGTTGGTGTCCAGATCGTCGCACAGGGAATGTTTTTCTTCCGAACCATAGAAGCACACCACGCGCAATCCTTTCAGCTTCTCGACCTCGGGCCTTACCGGCAGAGCACTCTTGGGATTATCACTCGACAACCAGTCTGTTAAGTGGAACTGGAAATCTACTGCTTCCTCCAACCCGAGCAGTACTACCCCAACCACTTTCGTCAGCGCTTGAGCCGGCAATCGATTGGTCATAAAGGGCAATACATCCGCGCCGCGCGAGTAGCCGACCAGAAGCACCTTATCCTTGTTCCAAGCATCCGAGTAGTGGCTGATAATCCGCAGCAGGTCCATGCTGGCGCCATCCGGCGTCCGCCGCGTCCAGAAGTACTTGAGCGAATTGAGTCCCACAACTGATATCCCTTGCGACGAAAAGTACTCTCCCAATTTCTTGTCAATATTGGCCCAACCGCCGTCGCCGGAGATGATGACTGCTAACAGGTCCTGTGCATCCCCCACGGCCGGCAATTCAATCAGTGGCAGATCGCTCAAATTGGCGGAACCCGGCACGGCGATCGCAGTATCGGTGGAAATTGTCAGACGTTGAAACGCATTGCGCAACTGCGGCAACCAGTTCTTCTGCACGGCAAATCCATGCCCGACTTTTGGCAGCAATTCGAGCTGCCCCTTGCTGACTTTCTTGACAAACTGCTGGACGTCATTCGAACTGCACACCTGGTCCACTACCCCTTGAAAGGCAATCCACGGCTGCTCCAGATGCGACGTCGGCAGGAAGCTGTATCCCTTTCCTCTCGGACCCGCCGTCCATTCCAGACCACTTCCCCTGCAAAACGGTTTGGTCAGCGGCAGATCAGGGCAGAACCCCATACTAACCGCGCCGGCAAACGTGTTCGGAGGCGCCTGCACTAGAGCGGCGTAAACCAAAGTAGCTCCGGACGAATAGCCGATCAAGACTGGAACATGATAGATCGGCAAGTCGAGTTTCTTCTGAACGAATTGACTAAGCGCCTCGAAATCGGCGGCCGGATATGAGCATTGGTCGGAGGCAGCCGCCAATTCCTTGAAATAATGACTGATATCGATCCCGATCACCAAGGCATTCTCGTTGGCCAACGTCCGTGCCATGTCGACAACCCCCAGGTTCCAGCCGCCGTCGCCCGAGACAAAGAGCGCGACCCGTTCCGGAATGGGAGTCGTTCGGTACAAGTGGACATTGCCGAACTTGCCGAAACGCAGCGTGTCTTCCCCGATGGCGTAAGTCGTTACCGACCACAGAAATAGTACCGCCAGCAATCCAAGTATCTGTCTCATTTCCTGACCACTCCTGTGATGCCTCCGGAGATCATTGAGGCAATGTTCGTCAAAATCCTTAGTACTGCCACGCCACCGGGAGACGCCAAATAGCGTGGTGTCCAGACCGGCCGGTATTTTTCTTTATACTGCCGCAACCCCTGGAAATTGTAAAAATGCTCGCCATGCCGGAAAATAAACGTTCCCAACTGATTCCAGAACGGCGCCGCGATGCGATTATCCAAACCCGACAACGGCGCCATGCCGAGATTGAACCAGCGGTATCCCTGCTGACTGCCGTAAAGCATCAATTCAATAAACATGTAATCCATCACACCCGCCGGCGCATCCGGTAGGTGTCGCATCAGGTCGATCGACAGGTCTTCATGATCATCGGTCGCCCAGATATTCGCGAAGGCAATGATCTCTCCCCCCTTCCAGACCAAAGCCATTGGCGTGCGAAGCAAATACGGTTCGTGAAAATAGCCGAGCGAAAACCGCTTTTCGCGAGCGTTCTTGTACTCCACCCAAACATCCGAGATTTCACGCAGTCTCGGCAGCAGACGTGCAATTTCGGATACTGCGATAACCTCAAAAGAACACCCCTCGCTTTCGGGTTTACGATGCCAATGACGAAACGGTTTGTTGGCGTGACCGTCCAGCGAAAACTCAGTCAACGGCACGCGTGCTTCTTCCCCAAGCTTCAGCAAACTCAGCCCCATATCAAGGTATAGCGGTAGATTCTCTGCATCGACCTGATAGAAGACGGTCCAGCCGCCATGTCGGTCGGATAGTTCATGGAACTGCCACAATAGCTCTTTCCACTCTTCCTTGGGGCCGACCGGGTCTCCCATTGCCGCCCAGCTTCTTCCGGCTATTCCATACATGACAAAAGCTCGACCATTCTGGCTAAACAGTAACTCTTTATCGCCAAGGAGTGCGAGGTGTGCCACTGAGCTGGAGCAACCTTTGACAATCGGACTCAGACGATCGAGTGCGTCGCCCGTGGGCAAAGTTGGTTCCGGTGACGTCGGGCGCAACAGCCGCCACATGGCCAGTACCATCGCTGCGCCGATCGCCCCCGCGCCCGCGCGCAGCGACCGAGGGGCGTCACCAAAAATCTCAAATTGCCACCAAAGCTCCTTTCCGAACTCGACATGCTTGAAAGAAAACATTGTCAGCCAGAAGGAACACCCGAGAACTACCGCGATCGCCACAATCCAGGCGGGCGAAAGCGACCGCACAAATAGCGATGACTTGCGGTAGAAGTATGACCGTGAAGGCAAAAGCAGCATAAGCATCAGCGTCAGGATCAGCGCCTCTTCGTAGTCGAATCCTTTCAATAATGAGACCACAATTCCAACGCCGAGCAGGGCGAGACTCAACACATAAGCGCCATCAACGCGCCGTTGCAACCCACGCGCCAACAACAGCAGTCCCAACCCTACGATGCTGCCGATAAAGTGCGATATCTCGATAACCGGTAGCGGCAGGAATTCCTTGATCCACTCCAAGCGGTCACTTTCTGCAGGTGTCGCGCCGGAGAACAAAAGCACTACTCCCGCGACAAAGGTCAAGAACGAGAACAACTGCGGCGCAAACATCGAAATCCAGCGCGCCACATTCGTTGCCAATCGCATTAGCCCTTCGGCGCGGCGAGAGACTTCGAATGCCGCCAGCGAAGAAGCAGCGAGGACTAGCGGTACGAGATAGTAGATGATGCGATAAGCCAGAAGCGATCCGATCAGTTCCGCGGGTGACGCTACTGGTCCGATTAACAGGATGAATACCGTTTCAAAGACACCCAGACCTCCCGGGACATTGCTGACCAATCCGGCGATTTGCGCCAACAGAAAGATAGCGAGCACATGCAGATAACTGACTTGCACGGCATCTGGGAGAACGATGAAGATTGCCGCCGCAGCCACCAGCCAATCAAACATCCCCAGCCCTATTTGCGCGAAAGTCGCGCTTCGCGACGGCACGTCGAATTGCCATTCTCTAATCCTGAGCGGCTTGCGGACAACCAAGATCCAGGTCAGATAGGCCAGCAAGATCACCATCATCAGCAGCCCGAGGGGGAATGTCGATTCAAACGGCAGCCTGATCTGAGTTGGAATTGCCAGCGGCCATGTCGTCAGTGTGATCGCCGCCGTTGCAAGATAGCCGAGCCAGAAGGTCGCTACACCGAAGCCCATCAGACTGGTGATTTCAAAAGCCGACAATCCCCATGCGCCATAAATGCGATATCGCAATGATCCGCCGGTGAATACCGAGAAACCAAGATTATGGGAGATAGCGTATGTGATGAAGGACGTCATCGCCACTTTGGGGTACTCTATCGGGTGTTTGATATAGCGTAACGCCAGCATGTCATATCCGGACAGTGCCAGATAGCTCAGCACCGTGAATAGAAAAGCCAGCAGCAGATGAGGAATTGGTATTGACCGCAATTGAGCGATAATATCGGCGAGGCTGTGGTGCGCCAGTTCCCGGTGCAACACCCAAAGTGCCACCGTGAATAACCCCATGGCGACTACAGACCCAACAATTTCCAGCAGTCTCTTGTTCATACTCAACTCAGGGGAATCAACACAGCTTTAGGTCAAGTGTCAAGCTTGAGTTGCGATAATCGTCTGCCGCACCGACGTTCGGCGAGAAAGGAACACACGCGGGGTTAGGTTATGGGACTGTTGCAAAACCTCGGAATTGTCATTGCGAGGAGTCAGGGTGGAGGAAAGGGGGGAGGGGCAATGACGACGAAGCAATCTGCGCGCCTGCGTCGCAAGAGCGTAAATCGAGATTGCTTCGTCGTGCTCCACACTCTGCATCACATCTCCGCACTCCTCGCAATGACACGGTCTGGGCTTTTCAACAGTCAGGTTATGTCAATTGCCGGACAAGCGTCACATGAACCATTTCTTCTTGTCATGCACGATGTCACCAAACTTGCACATGAAATCCATCTCCTCCGCCGACAGTGCCCCTTTGCTCAACCCGGCAAGATCCTCATCAAACTGCTTGGCATTCAAGGGAGCCATCAGGCAGACATCGACATTGGGATTAGACAGCACAAACCGGTAGCATTGATCAGCCGTCGGAATCGGTGCATTCGCTGGATACCGACTCGGCCGCCTCAACAGATACCCCCAGCGCGTCGCGGTATAGGAGACGACGCCGGGATCGTGCGCGGCGAGATGAGGGAAAATGTCCTGTTCGGCGCCTCGATGAGCGGCGTTGTAACGCATCATTGTGACGTCAATCGCCCCCTCCGAGACGAACTTGCCGATCAACTTGCGATCGTGGCAGGACATACCAATTGCGCGCACCTTGCCCTCCTCACGGAAGCGGCGCATCTCGTCCAGTTCCCTTTCACCAATGTGCTTCGGCTTGTTCACACCAAGAAACAGAAAGACATCGATATAATCCGTTCGCAGTTGCCGCAGCCGTTTCTCCAACGACCGGCGCAGATTGGGATGCCCGATAAGCAGGTTATATGCCCCCGTACTCACAACCAGCTTGTCTCGCTTTGTTTTGAATTCTTCGCGCAGAGTCTTGGTCATCTGTCCATCGAAGCCGTAGCAGAAGAAATAATTCACGCCCGCATCAATCGCCTTGTGAATCACATCTTTGCCCGGCCGATAGGTTCCCGACAATCCGAGCCGAAAGACCTTCAGTCCTGTCTTGCCGAGGGTTGCATGTGTGAAGTCGTCGGTCATAGTAGTTTGCTCCGCTTAGTCACATTCTCTAGAGCGATTATCGCGCCTTATTCTCTTATCGACAAGTGCGAACTCACAGTTGGGTCTGTGTACCATTTGATGCATATCGCTTAAGTCAGCGAGTCATGTACGTCGCCGCGCCAATCTCCAGATGCGATCGATCCCCTGTCCTGCCAGAATCAAGACGAACGGCATAGCCGGAACAATGAAACGAGAAATCCCTTTGGAAACCGTCAGCACAATCGAGAGACTGACTACCGGCAGAAGCAAGTACGCCAGGTCGCGTCTTGAGGTCGTGGTTATACCAACTGCTGCGAGCAGAAGGATCGCATAATGTACGACATTCAAGGCCATGAACAGTGCCGTCAGGTCTCGATACTGTCTGGAACCGGGGAAGTAGCTCCAAGTCCAAAATGGTCTGACCAAAGCGCGTGCAGCGTAGCTGACCGGATTCGCCTTGATGTTTACTATCGCTTTCTGCGTGAATCGTTCGTCAGCTGCCCGATCAAGGTAGTAACCGTCTCCGACTGCCTCAGCAAACTGTGGCGAATCAAACCACTTCGGAGCATTGTCGGGAACGCTCGAATACCACAGGTTATATCCGGCATCAGATGAAAGAGGCGTATAGTCGCCTAGCGAAACAGAATTTCTGATGAACCAGGGGGCCACCAGCAGGAGGCACACTGCGGCCTGAAGCCCCCACCAACGCACCGATTTGCGAAAACCAAGATGAACCCAGAGTGGAATTACGCAAAGCAGACAAGGGAGCATGGCTATTGGCCTGGTCAACAGCAGGGCTGCAAAACCGGCCCCTGTCGCTCCGAAATACAGCAACTTCGACTGAGTCGTCGTAGCGCGCCACAGCAAATACATCGTACTAACCAACAAGAACGTAAACAGACTCTCAGTGAGGATGAATGCGGATGTCACCCAGAGTGGAAAATAGGCGGCAAGCAGCAGAAGCGTAGCATTTCGGGAACGCTCGCCATATACGCCCAGCGCGATACGATAGGCGACCACGAGGGTAAGGAGATTCAGGATGACTTGCGATATCTGCACAATCAGATCGCTTTGTCCCGTCAACCAGTAGAATAAGACGAGGTAGAAAGGGTACCCGGGCTGCCGCATCCGTGTGGGGCTCTCGCCCCGAAACGCATCGAAGTCGGTAAACGAGGCGCCGACAACACCGTAGCCGTTGCCTTCCACCAGGCTCTTGCTGATAGAGAGATATTCCTGAGTATCAAGGTTCGCGTGACCTTGCGACAAGAATGCAATTCCGCAAATCTGAATAATCACGCAGATGGCCAGTGCGGCAAAAGGCAGATGGCGCTGCACGGGAATCTGGCGAAGGTCACGAAAGTTCATATAGCTATGTAATTTAGGATCGAGCAAGCCATAAAGCAACTCGAAACGGCTTCGTCCGCCCCTTTCAGACACCCGGCTCGGGATCGAACGGTGTGGCGATGAGATCGCGACGGTGCGGACGACTTTTGCCACGTTATCGGAAACATCGAGAGAACCGATATTCTTGTTCACGTCTCGTCGGGAAGAATGTTGTTGAAAAACTTTATTGGCAGTGCTACCTTGGGTTCTGCAAAGTGCTTGGTCACTGACCATTGCCAATATCCTCGGTAAATCGCGGACGCGCATCGGTCATCAGTCGATGCCCCCGGTTTCTTACCCTAATCGCGGAGTATGTTCTACTGTATGTTCTGGTTCGTTCAGATAGAGTATCTGCCTTGTAAGCGACAGGGAGCGAGTTCGAGTCCAGTCTGGAGCATCTGGGTTGCATGTCATCTCAGTTGCACCGACGCTCCGCGGATTGATGCTCCGCCCATGGGACACGACACATTCGGCACTAGGTCCACAGGGGCTGTCCGATTAGGCGACATAGCCGATTGCTGGCAACTGGCCTGTTTTCTGTAGCGATATGAATTACCGAGTACTGTCGCTGGATATGTCTTCCCTTGACCAAACATTGAGAGTGGTCGGCATCGTGCTGATTCTGTTGTTTGATTCCGTTCTGGTGGCGGCGTTGCCGTTGATCGGCCCGCTGTATACAACAGCCGCGCTGATCGGGATCTTGATTCTCGGCGGCTGCCTGATTTCGGACGCAGGATTCATCATCCTGTTGGCGGCAATTTCCCAAATCAATGTTATCGGTGAATCCAGCTTTGAATTAACGCGCATGCTCAAATGGGGAACTGTAGCCGTCGTGGCCGCCGCCACAATCCTGCGACTGTTGTTCAAAGGAACCACTGTGGAGTTCAAGGCCGACGCCGTCGTGCGCTATTTTGCGTTGTATTTCGCGTGGGGAGTTGTCTGCTCCCTGACGGCGATCCATCCGCTGGGGAGTTTGTTCCACGTCAGTGCGCGATCACTCTTCCTCATAGTTTATTTGTTTGCGGTCCTTACTATTACCAAACGCTCGCATCTCGATTTGATTCTGGCCGTACTGCTGATCGGCGTCATCACCTCATGTTCGTATTCATTTGTCGGATTGCTGTCGGGACCTTATCGGCGAATTGCGGGATTCATGGTCAACGCGGGCGGATATAGTGTTGCGCTGATGATGATCGTGCCGATGCTGGTCGCTGCCGCATTCATCTACCGTCGCCGATCAGTACGGTTGATATATGGAGTCGGCGCTGCTATCGGTATTCTAGGGATTGCGCTGGCCTGGTCCCGCGCCACTTGGCTGATGCTGGCTGCGGCAACGGTGGTTTTTCTGATTCTACGACGCCAATTCAAGCTGCTTTCACTGCTTGCTATGCTGGTAGTGGCTGTCGCCATCTTCGTGGTCACCGACCCCGAAGTCTACTCGCTGTTTCGGCAAGTGTCTCGCCTGAGAGCCGGCACGACTCACCGCACCTCCCTTTGGGATTACTCTCTGAAGGGTATCCGCGAACATCCTCTGTTTGGAGTGGGACCTCTGACGCTAACCGAGGATGTGCTTGACGCTCGAGCTGCCGACATCGGCACTCGCTTCTTTCTGATTACCAAGGAATCGGAATTCAGTGCGCACAACTACTACCTACACATCATGTTGACCACCGGCATTCCGGGGCTTCTGATTTTTCTCCTGTTTATCTACAATCTCTTCAAGCAAATCATTCGAGCAATGCGAGAAGCGCCCAATCCGGAGTCTCGTGTGTTTCAGGAGGCGATGCTGGCACTGCTGGCGGCAGTCTTGGTAGGACTGCTTTTCGACACCGGTTCTTTGATGAGCTCCGGCTCCTACGCCAATTATTTCTGGATTTCCCTGGGACTGACGGAAGCCATTAGGCGCAATCATCTGCTTGCGTCAAACTGTGCTTAGGTTGTCCGTCCTCGCCGCGGTCCCTCAGACAACTGTTCAGACGTCAATACAGCTTCGCCCACCATCGCATGTTCTCCTGGCGACTTTCTTCGCAACTCTCGTCGAACTCTTTAACACCCTTGTCGCGAAACCAGGGATTTACGGCGTTTCGCCTCGCGTACTCGATGTTCTTTTCCGTGTAGTAACCCGCAATGCATGCCACCGGTTCATATCGCGAGAAAGGTTTTTGGAAGATGTAGCCGTCACAGAAGGTGCCGAGATTGAAGTCGGGGTAGCCCTGACAGTAAATGCCGGTCTTGCCAGTGAGTTTCTCGAAAGGTGTTCCCTTGACGTCGAATCCCACACGCCACTGAGATGAATCCAGAGTCGCCATTAGCGCATCGATAAACCCGTCAGCCGGATAGACAAACTCGGCATCCCAACCGGAGACACCAGTCCACATACTGTGCAGAAAAACCGTGATGACCCTGTTGCCAAGTTGATTGTACAGGTAACGTCCAAACCGATCTTCAACAAATCCCTGGAACTTGCCGTCGAAGAATTGGGGCTGACGGTACTCAGTAAATGCGTGATGCATGCCGCAGTATACGAGCGCTTTCTCCCTCTTGGCGACGACTTCACTAAGAAACAAATCTGCCCAGTCCTTTTCTGTTTCACCGTGCCAGACTTTCACTCTGACTTCGCGGTTGTCCCGGTCGGCCTGCGTCTTGACACACGACCAGTCTGGGGAGTTGTTCAGCCCCAGAATCCGGAACCTCCTCTCTCCAGCCCGGAGTCGTTGATTGACCTGCCACGCTGCTTTGAAGATATCCGCATATTCTTGGTAACCCCAGTTCACGAATTCTCGCAAGAGGATCTCATTTGTGAGTTGCTGATCGTAGGTCTTGCCGCCGAGCAATGAGTCAATCAGCGGTTGATCAATCCGCCGAGCGAACTCGAATCCCAACGTATGGATGCCTTTTTGGTAGAGCAGCGGGATTAACGTCTGCACGAGTATTGGATCGTGGCGTACACGGTGTTGTTCACCGAGGATGACAACGTCATGATCCTTAAACTTGCTGATAACGTATTCCTCCGGCGTCTGCCGGTGCGCCTGCAAATATCCGCTCAACTCGGCTCTGAGGCTGTCACTCAGAACCGGCAGCGGTAGCTTTTCCTGGGCGATGGCATCGCACGACCGCACTAACGAGACCACAGTCAATACGACTGCGACCAATCTGAAGAAACTCACGGGAACCTCACTACTATCGTGATTTCAGTTGTCCTGATCTACGAATTGCGGTGTTCTGAAGTTGCATTTTCATATACTCGTTGGCGTGCAACACCTGGCCTAACAATGGCGTGCAATGCCCGACCAATCGAAGTTTGCTGCATCATGTCCGAAATCCGCGGAGTCAGCGCGGATTAGAATGCCCGGCTCAATTTTTTTTTGCGAACTAGCCCCATGAAAACGATGCCAAGCGCGTATCACAACCAAGACTGTTTCGGTCTACATCGTCATCGTTGTAATGAAATCTCCTTGGAGGAAGTATGATCTATCAAACGACATGGAAGACATTAGTGATGCTGCTGCTTTTCGCGACAGTGGCACTCGCGCAGCCTAAGACGGAACAGAGGACCTTTACCGGCACCTGGACCTGTCTAAATTGCGACCTTGCGGGACTTGATGGCAGTGTCCGGACGCAATGCGAAGATCTCGGCCACCGTCACTGTTTACGGCTCGACAACGGCAAGTATCTGTTCTTCCTCGACAATGATCACGCGACGGCTTTGATCAAAGGGGGCGGGCGGCATGAGACGCGGATAACCGTAAAGGGCACCTACTACCCTGACGCGCACACGGTTGACGTTCAGAGCTATGTCATTGACGGCAAGACAACTAGTTGGAACGCAGAACACAAGCAGATGGAGATCCGCAATGACCCCTCGTCAAAGCGGGTTGAGAAAAGCGACGGCAAATAGCCATCCGCC
>Ga0209777_10002172_pt1 | contig 26469 bp, 18 predicted proteins | sample FrelakmetHBP12HB_FD_187147 | JGI IMG/M metagenome (GOLD analysis project Ga0209777, IMG submission 187147) | Freshwater lake sediment microbial communities from the University of Notre Dame, USA, for methane emissions studies -HBP12 HB (SPAdes)... | ecosystem: Environmental > Aquatic >... | reverse complement strand
GGGTGGTTGTTTCTTGGCGTTAGAGCTCAAGAACCGAGGGGTTCTGGCTCAATGAGCCAGCTTTTGGATCAGCATTGGCACACTGATCAGGGTAATCAGGCGTGCGATATTGGCGGTCTGGCGCAAGTCCAAAGGGGAGTTTCGCCTCCCGTGCATCGCTCATAACTTGAAGAAACTAGTGCAGCGGAGAGGCTACCGCCTGGCGGCGACATTTCCGGCCGTTGTCGGGCTCACTACGGCCTGCTTAAGCCGCTACTCGGTCAATTTCCGGACCCTGGGAACCATCAGGAACAAGAATCAGTTCCATTGGGTCATCGTATGAAGTGTCACGATGACAGTACCAACTTATGGGACAACCTCTCCTCGTACACCGCGAACGACGGCAAGGCTGGACGACTGCCGGGCAGGAAACAGGAATTGGGCACACGCCGTGTGCCGCTACGGAAATATGCCTTCAGGGAAGAGCTTGCTTTGATAGACGCGTGAGTGCAAATTGCTGTTATGGCAGAACAAAACATGATTAGCAAGAGGTACTAAATGAAGAAGCGCGAAATGAAAATCGCACGGGGCTACGATCCAAAAACGCAGGGCAGAATTGGTCTGTTCGCTGCACAGTATGACGACCAATTGGCGCGACTCAAGAAAGAAGTTGCATCACTGACCGTCGAGCAACTAGAATGGCAGCAGAAGCCGGGAATGAATACCGTAGGCATGCTGCTGGCGCATTTGTCGCTGGTGGAAGTCTGGTGGATTAAGATTGCGCCGCACGAAATACTCTGGGAGCCGGAAGGAAAGGCACTTATTCAAAAGACTTGTGGATTCGAGGATGATGGTCTGCCGCTACCGGCAGAGGGTGAACATCCAACTTATCTGAAAGGGTTCACAACCGAGAAGTATCTCGCCATTCTGACCAAAGGACGTCGCGTGATTTACACGGAAATGAAGAAATGGCGCGATAAGGATCTCGACAAGCTCTATACGCTGGGGAAAAAGCAGTTATCGCGCACTTGGACACTATACCATGTTCTTGAGCATTTTAGTGGGCATTTTGGACAGATACTACTGGTGAAGCATTTAATGCGCGATGCGGGAGTGCTCGCGAAAACGAGCGAAGCCGACTAGGCTTTCCTGAGCTACCAAACTTCTGACATTGCAGAAAAGCAGAAGCTGCGCATTTAGAAACGGCGGCGGAGACCGTCAAGGGCGAGGACAGTCTTGTTGGCGGCGAAAATCAGAGCGCAGCCGACCAACATGATGGTGTCGCGAACGATCAAGTCGATCACCGGTCCCTTGGCTTTGGAAGTCGTCGAGAAACAACCGCATTCGATATTGACTCCGCGGAACAACGCCACGGACAAGGCGATGATGAACACAACCGTCACGCCACCGAGAATCACGGTCGCACTTTTGTGCCAGAATCCGACGATCAACAAGAAGCCACAAAGGATTTCTATCCATGGCAGGAACAACGCAAAGAGATTGATGGCACCACCGGGGAGAATGTGATAGTTGTAGATGATGCGGGCGAACAGATCGGGATGAGTAATCTTGGAGACGGCGGCATAGACAAACACGATACCGATCGCCAGCCGGATCAAGAAGACCAGATACTTGTTAGTTAGAAACCTATTCATCGTAATTGCCATCAATCGGAAGCTTGTGCTTGTTCCAAGCCGGCCAGCCACCGAAAAAGATCTCGATGTCCTTGTAACCATATCTCTGAATTAACAGCCGCGCGAGCAGAAGACTGGCATCACATTCAGTGCCGGAGCAGTACGTGACGATTTTGGCCGCCTTGGGAAGCAACGGCTCGACCTGCGCCCAGTGGTCATCGAAGGTATCGAACGGCAAATTGATCGCGTCCTTAATATGCCCCAACTGGTAATCCTCAGGTTCGCGGGCATCAACAAAGAGACAGCTTTTGGAAGCAAAACGGTCGAACGCTTCGGATAGCCGCAGAGTCGGTGGGTCGCCTTTTTCGTACGAAGGGGAAACCCAGACGGAGTCGGAATCGTCTGACAAAGAAGGCCAGTTGCCGATCCAGGGGACTTTGTTAGGATTGACCAGATTGTTGCCTACCGCCAGAAGCACGGCGACGAAGCCGATAACGACGATTTGTAAAATAGTCTTGTTCATGAATTCACGGCGTTGTCAATGTCTCCACACCAGTTATGTCGGCACTGTCCGTCATTATACCATCCATCCTACCAGTCGTTCCCATACTTATAGACGCATGGAGAGCCACAAAGGTAACCAGGACAAACTCGAAAACAACAAAATGTTTGCGGAAAGGGAAGGTCATGGATTGTCCGACTGTAATTGTGGAGCACACAGGCGATGTAGAATGCAGAGCGATCGGAGGGCCTACAGATCACTGCATAATATGTAGCCGGGGCGGACTGTCAGGACTCGAATGGGCGTGATGGTCAAGCCGCCCAATTTGATGTAGACGGTTAGATCGGTTTCGCAACTGGTACTTGCGAGTGAATCTACGTCGACAGTGATATGAACGTACATGAAACTCACTGGCAATTTCGTAAACGCGACTGTGTTGACGGAGTCTTTCATGGTTGCAAAGGTCTTTGTGCCTGCCAGACGCGTGCGAGCCGTGTCTGAATAGACCGATACCGTTATCGGAAAAGTTTCCGGCAGGTTGGCCTGATCGACAATCTTGCAAAGCACCTGCAGATCGCCAATGCGGGCCGGAAGCTCCTCGTCCGGTTTGCGGCTGCATCCGGCTATCACCACGAGAATCAACAAAACAATTGCAATCAGTCTCTTTATCATTGTCTCCATCTCACTTCCAAATCCTCTAACTGGAATCGGTTTACCAATCTATACAGATTAGAGACGTTAAGCAAGGTCAAATGGTGTAATCGAATCTGAAGGAGAATCGGCAACAACACGAAGAGTAGAAACAGACCAGACGAAGGCGTTTTCAGACGATTTTCTGGAGGTGCTGCAGGAAAGCGCCGGTTTGGGCGGAACGGATGAAATAGACGCCGAGAGCGACCAGAAAGAAGGCGCAGACCGCGATGAGGGATTGGTAAATCAGGTTGTTGAAGTAGCGTTTACCGGAACCGATCAGAAAGCTGACAATTGAGTACCAGACCAGATCGGAGAGAATGTGTCCTATATAGAACACAAACAGTCCAATGATGCCGAATTGGAGTGACTGCGATATCAAGAGCGCACCGACCGTAAGCCACCAGAGAATCCAGTATGGGGAAGAAATTGAGGCCAGTCCGGCGAGGATGATCGTCGCGCGGGAAGACTGCTGGTTCTGGCCGATGAATTCGAGGCGCACTTTTTTGCGAATGAGATCGAAAAACATCATGACTCCCATTACAATCAGGGCAACACCCCCGATGACGGCAATCCACCAGAAAATGCGCGGGTCTTTGACCAAATTGGTCAGGCCGAGATAGATGGCAAAGAGAATACCGACTTCGGCAAGGGCATGGCCGAGCACTACAATCGGGCCGGCCCAGAAACCTCGCCGGAGGGCGGAAGAAATGTTGACGGTCAACAGCGGGCCAGGCATAACGGCGCCGGAAAGACCGACCACGAAAGCGTTAGTGAAGACAAGGAGCAACGACATGGCATAGAAACTACGCGAGTTGCGGTGGCAGCGCAAGGGAGAGTTGGGGGGTGGTAATGTCAAGAAGGAATTTGTTATGTAGATGCGGCGAATGCCGTAGGGAAACACGGGTTTTGCTTGACAATCGCTAATATTATCGCTATCTTATTCACCGATTAGACGTCGTATCACAGCCATTCCTCGCACACTTGGGAGGGCATCATGCCTCGTTTGACAATGTTAGTATTAGGGTTCATCACTGCAATTCTGTGCGGTTCGATTCTTGCGGCCAACACTCAGCCAACGATCCAATCTTTCAACAAGATGCCACTGTCATTCACTAAGAATGTGGGCCAGTGGGATGACCGCGTCTTGTTCCGTGCCAACGCCGGTGGGGCCACAATGTGGTTCACCAAAGACGGCGTCACATACCAATTCACCCGCCGCATTAACCATGATGCCAACACCCTGTCTGGTCATTCCCGCGAAGGCGGGAATCCAGGTTCGGTAGGTCGGACAGGACAGGCAGGAATGCCTATCCTGCCGGGTGTAGGTCAAAACTGGAGTTCCCCTGGTTTCGATGCAGCTTCTCTGGATTCCCGCCTTCGCGGGAATGACATTGAAAAGGATAGCGTCGACCAACTCGTCCTCACTGCCAAATTCGTCGGCGCAAATCCCAATCCCGAAATCATCGCCGAAGGCCAAATGGAATACAAATGCAACTACTTCCTCGGCAATGAGCCGTCGAAATGGCATACCGATGTCCCCAACTACGAAGCGATCACGCTGAAAGACATCTATCCCGGCATCGACCTGAAATACTCCGGCGACGGTACCGGTCAGGCGGCTTACGAGCTCGTAGTTGCACCGGGTGCGGATATCGCCCAAATCAAGGTTGCCTACGAAGGCGCAGAAGAGACTTCGATTGATGCTGACGGCAAACTGATCCTGAAAACCAAATGGGGCGATATGATCGCAACCATCGGATCAGGTGTCAACAGCACATGCTTGGCCTCTCCTCGGTTTGCCTTGAACTCGAAGCACACGCTTGGCCTTGCAGCCGATGGTCAGAATCCCGTCCAAGGGAAGTCAGGAACACTTGAACTGTCTTACAGCACCTACCTCGGTGGGAACGGTGACGATTTCGGCATTGCCATCGCGGTCGACGGCGATGGCAATGCCTATGTGACGGGCATAACTGCTTCTTCCGACTTCCCGACTTTGAATCCCTATCAGACGGATCAAAGTGGCGAAGATGTTTTTGTGACTAAGCTTTCCAATTCCGGCAACAGCCTAATCTACAGCACCTACCTCGGCGGGAAACACAAGGATGAAGGATACGGCATCGCGGTTGATGGCAGTGGCAATGCTTATGTGACGGGCTATACTACTTCTTCCAACTTCCCGACTTTGAATCCCTATCAGGCTGCATATAGAGGCGGCAGTTCTGATGCTTTTGTGACCAAGCTCTCCAGTACCGGCGCCAGCCTGATCTACAGCACCTACCTCGGTGGGGGAAGCGGAGATTATGGAAATAGCATCGCGGTCGACGGCGATGGCAATGCCTATGTTACGGGCATAACTGCTTCTTCTGCCTTCCCAACTTTGAATCCCTTTCAGACGGGTCAAGGCGGCGATGATGTTTTTGTGACCAAGTTCTCCAGTTCCGGCGCCAGCCTGATCTACAGCACCTACCTTGGCGGGGGAAGCAAGGATATTGGATACTGCATCGCGGTTGATGGCGGCGGCAATGCCTATGTGACGGGCTATACCGAGTCTTCCAACTTCCCGATTTTGAATCCCTATCAGACGTTTCAAGGCATTTCTGATGCTTTTGTGACCAAGTTGTCGAATTCCGGCAACAGTCTGATTTACTGCACCTATATCGGCGGGGGAAGCACCGATTATGGAAACAGCATCGCGGTCGATGCGAACGGTAATGCCTATGTGACGGGCTATACCGAATCTTCCAACTTCCCGACTTTGAATGCTTATCAAGCAACGTGTCAAGGCTGCGGATACTATTACCTAAGCGGGGATGCTTTTGTGACCAAGTTGTCAAGTTCCGGCAACAGTCTCATCTACAGCACCTACCTCGGTGGGGGCGACCTCGAGGACAATGGATATGGCATCGCGGTCGATGGCAGCGGCAATGCTTATGTGACGGGCCTTACTAATTCTTTCGACTTTCCGACTTTGAATCCCTATCAGACGAATCAAGGCGGCATCGATGTCTTTGTGACCAAGCTCTCCGGTTCCGGAGCCAGCCTGATCTACGGCACCTACCTCGGCGGCGGAAGCGACGATTATGGATTCGGCATCGCGGTCGATGGCAGCGGCAATGTTTATGTGACGGGCATGACTTTTTCTTCCGACTTCCCGACTCCGAATCCCTATCAGACATATTACAGCGGTCTTGATGTTTTCGTAACAAAACTGAGCTGGGTGCCCGACTACAACTGTGGCGATGCCAACACCGATGAACAAATTGACTTGAGGGATGCAGTGTTCTTGATCAACTACATCTTCGTTGGAGGGCCTGCGCCGCAGTTACTTTCGTTGGCAGACGTCAATTGCAGCGGCAGCACCAACATTGCTGACGTGGTGCTCTTGATCAATTACATCTTCAGAGCCGGTCCCGCTCCCTGCGCGGAATGCAAGTAGAAGTTTAGGTTTAGGGGTGGACGGCGTCCACCCGTGATTCACCGGTTGCGTCAGGTCATTTGTGGCCGACCTCAGACCTGACGAAACCCTAAAATAAAGCCGCCTGCCGGTTGACCGCAGGCGGCTTTGATATTTGGTAGCGCTACGGGGAGTCGAACCCCGGTTTGATGGCTGAGAACCACCCGTCCTAGACCCCTAGACGATAGCGCCATTGGTCATTTGTGTCGTCCAACAAGGATGTTGTGCTTGCGCCACATCACTGCCGTTAGCCGCGTTGTTACGCGGGAATCGATAAATAAACCGATGGCTGGCGAAAGATCAAGCGGTTTTTGGATGGGCCGGTTATGAGTCGGTGTTTGCGTTGATTTTCCCCCTTAGCAAAGGGGGACCAAGGGGGTTGTAAGCGCCTATCCACCAAGAACAAAGACAACCCCCTAAATCCCCCTTTAGTAAGGGGGAATAACCTGTCCTCGTTCTGATGTCCCTGCGACCCGACTTATGGGACAGCCCCTACGTGCCCGCCACTATTCCCTTGACAACCTTGATATATAAGGCGTATTCTCCCATTCTTGGCGTCAGCGATGGTGAACAATGCTAAAGCGTTGTTGATCATTGCGGTTGAGGCCTCGGACGCGAGAGTGGCGGAATTTGGTAGACGCGCTGGACTTAGGATCCAGTCCCGACCAAATGATAACTCGTTGACTGATTCTATAATGTATTAATTTATAATAACTTAGAGCAAATCTCTGCATATATCACCTCATGTGATTTTGTGCCATTTTGGCTGTGTCATGGACACTTTTTGGACACCAAAAGCCGTCTGAATAGACCGTGATATCTACGCGTCAACGCTGCCTAGCCAACCTCATCAGACTGAGTCGGACGGATCGTACGGACTGGTAATGGCTGTCGTATGTTCGTGTCGTTGTGTCGTTGAAGCGAATTCGGAGTAGTCGCACTCAGCCCGTAAGGTTCAAATCGGGGGAGCGCACTTCCGTTTTTTGGAGCTTCGAGGGCGTGGAAGTGGAGATACATGCGGTTGTTGCTGGCAGCTGAGATCCCGTTCGTCAACTTCGGACCATCCTCAAGTCAGCCATCGCGTGGTCAGCACAGGATTCAAAACTCTGATTTTCGGGTGATGGGCCCGCATCGATGATCGAGCAGTAGACAGCGCTATACCCTACTTAAACATTGAGGGGCCTATTTGTTAATGCCGGTTACATGGATATCGAATTTGCCTTACAGACATTGAAACACGTTTCCAGTACCTTGATGACTTTTACAGACCGTTCCTCGGCGAACAGAGACCGGCTTCTACGTATCTTATGTCGCTGGATGAAACGAATAGACAAATTCTCCGAGATCGTATTCTCGAATGCTCGCCGAATCATGCGCGAACGTGCTAAGTCACGAGCCGACTGCCATTCGAAGTTTCTTGCTTGGCTTTTCATGAATCAGAAAGGAGACAGTGTTTTCACCCGAGTGAGCACAAAACGGGCACCAACAATTGCAGCCATCATGATTCATTCGATATACTCTTCAAAGACCTCTAGGAGGCGATCTGCGCTCGCTGGCGTATATCCGGGAGAGTTACTTATGGTCGCAATGTCAACACGGCCGTTCAACTTAAAATCATCTACCGAGCATTGAAAGAAGGGTATTTCGGGCTCCCAGATCTCAACTGGACTGCCCACAAGGTCCGATCCAATGAGCTTCTTCTTGTCATAGCCCTTCAACTGGATGTACCCACCCCAAGGATCAAAGCCTCTGAATAATACGCCGACATAGTCATCCATAACAGGATACTTGGGGTGATAGATGAAGTTGAGTTTGCTTATCCATCTATGCGCAAGCGCAAATGCAAGGAAGTTTCCGGAATCTATGTGTCGTGGGTCTTGGCCGGGTATCAGCCTCTGTTCCACATCCCGAAGAAGCAGTTCGTAGATGATGTGGCCAACGCCATAATTCCCGATTCCCATGCCCATATCACTGTGAGCGTCGACGTGCGTCACTTCAAAACGTACAACAAGCTTGCCTTCCTCAATCAATTGACGCCAATATCGGAAAATGTCAATGTGTTCTCTCACAACTACACCCTTTACCGGCTGATCGCGTCTAAGACCACATTGTTTCTCAAGGAAGTCTCTGAACCTTTGAACTCCCCACGGCGGATATTCGGCATCGCTGAGTCTATCGCCATCATCGCGCTTATAATGTGCTATTCCAGTGATGAAACAGTCCAGATCCAAATCTAGTACATGCATGCTCTTCCTCAAAAATGGTCAATATTCTAATGCGACTTGCACGTCGTCAAACTAGCCTGGAATCGAAGTGCTGAAGGTTAAGATATAATTTGAGCGGTGGCAATCGGTTATCGGCGGTACTTCCACCCTAGTTTGAGGATTTGCTCTCTAATCGGTTTCTTCCGGGCAATTTCGCGTCGCAGATGCCACTCTGGCATGCTGGAGCTCGTTGCGCATTTCCTAGCACTTCACCAACCTGCAATCCAGCACTAGTGACTTCACGGTCCTTCCGCCAGCGGACAGACCTGAAGCCTGTTCTACCAACTGCTCTCTGACATCTTCGATTCGCTTGCCCTTCAGAATTCCCTTGGGGGATTCCCACAAGTCACAGTAGAACCAGCCGACCACGTACAGCCCTTGTTGATATGCACTATCTGTCATGTATCGATCCGCGAGTTGCTCCTTCATCGCTGTCATGACTTCCTCATGCCAGCAGCATTTGACTTCGATCACGGCCGTCTCCATCAGTAAGTGGTCCTGTCCCTTACCTTTCACGAACGCATTCACGTAGATGTCAGTTCTCTGCCCCGGGGCCCCGGGAAGGCCCCTTCGTATCTCAACCTCCCTGTTGACTGCAATGGCTCTATTGCCGATTCGCTGTCGGAGATGATGCGTCAAATTCTTCGCAAAGTGCAGTTCGTCCTTCGGCTCGAACTGCGTCCTGTTGTTGCCAGATCCATCCCAACCCCACAGATTTTCGACTTGCGTCAATTCACCGTGCAGATCGTTCGCAAGCTCTTGCAGACTGTCCACGAGCAGGTCGAGAAGCTCGGAGCCGCTTCTGATTAGACGTCTGTTCCTGTCAGCGACAAGCTCCAGAAACTCTCTTGGTCGTAGAAAGCTGGCAGTCTGTTCAAGAGCGATGTCAGAGGCTTCAAACACCCAGTGCTTCAGATAGGAGTGTTGAGGAAAAGCAGCTGCAATCTGCTCCAGCACTCTCACGCCTGCCGTGGTGCCTTTCCGTTTCAGGACTTCAAGGACTGTCCCTCGAAACCTGGCAACATCTTCTCTTGGTGTAACAGCGCTACTCTCAAAAGGGTCAGAGTCTTCTTCAATCGGAAACTGCTTAAGGAGCCACCGATATAGTTCGCCGAGTTGGCCTTCGTCAAGTACGCGAAGCAACTGGGCACCTCTGTCTTCGTATCTGCTGGCGACTCCCGAGATGACATCGCATCCGAACTTGGGATTGTCTTGGATAGCTGGCCATACCACACTCCAAACCGGCTCGCGTGTGTGGAGTATCAGGGATTGAGCGGAAAAGACCGCGAGCGAGTATTCTCTTTGAATATCTGATCCTCTACCAGCGAGCAAAGATTCAGCATATTGCCGTGCACCGACATCCTGGTGTTCGAAGAGTGTGACAAGTATTTCTTTGACGATCGTTGGCTTCAATCTAGGTTCTCTTGCTTTGGCAAGCAGTGCTGAGGCGAGATCTCCTGACCAGCAATAGTCGACGAAACGCAAGGCGGAGATGAATTCGGATGACACATTCTCCCTGTCGATCAGGAATTCGTAGGCTTCGACGAACGCTGCTGCAGCTCTGTCAGAACCGATTTTCAATAGGGTTTTCAGAGTTTCCTCGTCTTCGTCTCGAAACCACCAGCCTAGAGCTAGCAAAGTGACTGCCCAAGTATTCCACACTTGGTCGGTCATTAGGGGCTGGCAGTCAGGAGCCCGAGTGATCAAGAGATGAAAAGCGCTGCATCCAGACATCGCGACCCAAGGCATATTGCTGGTACCGACCCATTCATCGCCTCGTGGATCGGCCTGCATCAGATACGTGATCGCGCATTTCGTGATTCTCTCGCGTGTTGGGTTATCTGCATCAAGCCATCCCGGAAGTCCAAAGACGTTCACACCGATTCGAGTATACATTCCCGTGTCATCTGGCTTGAGGGAGAGGCTGCTCCACAGATCTACCCATGCGTAGACATCTCCTGATTCAATAGCTTTCAGAGACTGTTCAACTCGTTGCGCTGGTGGAGGGCTCAGCGGCACTCTCTTAGATCGGTGTATCTCTGTCATCTCTCTGTATTCTATATGCCGTTTCCTCATGTGATCCGCTTCAGCTGAACTGAGGTCTACCTTCAGAGGACCGCACTCGGTTTGAAGCATCGGGTACTTCTGACAGGCGTCAATGATCATGTCAAGGTAAGCGGTGTCGGCAGTGCGTGGGAGCCGGCCTATGAGTTTGGCGGCGGCTTTTCTTATCCTGTCACTGTCGCTTTCTCCAAGTTGCCTGATGAGCCAAGGCAAGTCTTTGTAGGAAAGCAGTCCAGTATAGTAATGCTGAAAGATGCTGACTCCTTCGTCAAGGTCGGTTAGCTTCTCGATCATGGCCTGCGCAAGAACGTACCGTTTGTCTTCATTGGCCTCCAGGAATTCGTCCCCGTGCCTCGACAAGAAGCTGTGCAGGAAGAAATCATTTAGATTAGCGCGAGCAAAGATCAGATCAACAAATGCATTGAGGACACTAGGGTGGTCGAGAAGCTGCCAAGCCCTTTCAGTCAGACCCTCGATAACGCTGCCGGAATAGACGTTCAGCTCATCTTCAGGTTGCCAAGAACCTGCCCAGCGGAAAAGAGCTGGAAGATGCTCCTCTTTTGCTTGCTTCCAAAGGCCACGGTGCAGGAAGTCCCGATACACTCCGTACAGCCTGTCCCTTCTTGGTGGGGTGAGAGCCCTCAGCAGCTCTTCTGTGGACATGAATTCTGGCCAGCATGCGTCCAAAGCACAACCGCGAATTTCGTCATCAGGATCCTCTTCCGGTGTCGTGTTGACCAACACCTTCAGCTTGGCCCTGGTCAACTGATTGCCGCGCTGGCTCATGGACCAAGTCGCCGAGATCCTGAGTTGATACTCAGCGTTCTTGTCCTGAGCGACCTCCAATATGGAATCGTAGGTGGTTTCCTGTTCGCAGGACACAGCAATAGTGATAGCTAATTGGCGAACGTCCGCGTTTCTATTGGCGTCGCGAATGTAAGGTAGCAACTGAGTTGCCAACTGCGGATGCACAAGATATCTGTACTTCCCGTCGCGGTCATGCAAGTCCGCCGGTGCTTTGCCCGCATCCACCTGTCGCAGATACACTGCCACCAACTCTTGTCTCTGGATATCACTCAATTCGACTGCGTCTTCTCTGACGATTGTCACTAGATCGCTAGCTGCGATCTCTTTGCACACGTCCGGGAGCATTCGAGCAATCCAACCAGCCGTGCCCTGCAATTGGGGGATGAGCCTCCCCGTTTGATCACCCGGATGTTTTATCAGGCTGGCTATCTGCCTGATAGGAACACCACACGATTTGAGATACCGAGCAGCCAGGTATTCTTGCAGAGTCTGATGGGCAAAGCACATGAGGCTGGCTCCGCGACCGACGAAAAGGGCTGTGTCCAGCACGTCTTCCACTGCACGCTCGTCGACGCGAACATCCGTATCATCCGAATGCTCTATCCCGTGTGCTAACTCTGAAGATGGAAGTGCATTCTCGGGGCAGTCTTCAGTCAATCCGAGCCAGATTGCATTTCTATTGCAGAACGAAGTTACTGCCGCGATCCGGGATGCCACTGCGAAACGTTCTCTAACCGAAAGCCTGCCTGCCGCTTCCTTCTTCCTCCTGGGAAGATTGTGCTCCTCGCAAAGCGACCTGCAGCCGCGTTCGTAAAGCGACACCTTGTCGCCTTGCAATTCGCCTCCCGCTTTGGAGTCCTTGATCAGGAATCCAAGGGTTATCGGCCTGAGAGCAAGCGGTTGAAGTCCCTTGTCTACGAGGTTCTCAATGAACTCCTCAGTGGACAGGCCTTCCATTGCGGCCGCATCAGCAATGTCTTTTCGCCTGAGACACGCAAGCTCGACTACTTTCACATCCTCTTTCGACCAAACGCCGGTAAGCCTCTCTTCGATGAAGGCCGGCCAGTTGGCAGTTCTGCATCCTACTCGCAGGTAAAGCCTGTTTGGCTTGAATTGCGAAAGCTTGCCCGCGACAATCTGCGCAAGTGCCTTTACCTGGATTAGGCATTCATCGAAGCTGTCGAGGAAGAGGTAGAGTGTGCGCCCCCCTCCTTTGCACTCTGTAGCGGCCTCACTCTCAAATACGTCTCTGACTAACCTATCTTCACTGCCATACTCCGCTAGATCAATGAACTCCACGCGCGCTCTATTGCCGGAACTAGCTCTCAGAGCATGTCCGTGCATTTCCTTGATCACAGTACTTTTGCCGATTCCCGGCTCACCAAGGAGGATCAAGCACTTGGTGTCGATGAGCAACTCGGGTGGTATCAGGTGATGATTGATGTTCCAAAACGATTTCTCTTCGGGGTCGTGCAAAAACCCTTCGGCAGTGAGGTGCATTACCTCGTCGCGAGGGCACCAGAAGCGTTTCCATTGGTAAAGAGCGTGGGTCAAGGGATTGGCTCCTGAAAGCTCCTTGAATTAACGTATTGCGCAACTTTTACTTGGGGAAATATATCAGCGTTGCTATGAGAAGTCAACGAACTTGCGACCCCGATGGCGCTTGTATTTGGCCAGATCAAGTTTGACAAGGGGCTTTGATAGGTATTACGCCATTCTTGCAATGTCAATTCCCAATTGGAAGCACTGGTTCCTCTGTTTTTGGCGGTCCATTGTCTCTTGTTATCCAATTTCCCCACACAACTCCATCACCTCATTGCTCGTAGCCTCGCAGACAGAGCCAACCTATAGTTGACTCAGACCTGCTCCCAGGAAACTTCCGCTTGACCAACGTCCTTGAAACTTCGATACTTGGTGTATCAATGAAACAAAGGCTGTCCCGGGGAATCTTTTTCGACAAGCAGCAGGGAATCTATGAATGAACATGAAGCCGGTCAAAATGCCGCATTATCCGCATCCGACTTCCAACCGCAAGACGGAACACATTCTGGATGATCTCTGCGATCGTCGACCTGAATAATGCCACATGAATGTCCCACTGAGTCATAACCAGGTTGATCGTGCCATTCGTCTTGTGGAATACCTTCTGAGGTTGGCATCTTTGCGTACGAGGTTGGTGCGAGACATCGCCGATTATGAAAAGGTACTTTGGATCAATGATATTCCGCATCAAAAAGGGTGTTACGCGCGGACCTGGGGGATCGACGAGTCTTATGACCTGGAAATCTGGGCAGAAGTACAGAACCGTAAGGAGCCTGAAATTCCAAGTGCTCCCGAATTGTGTAGAGACTGGATTGACCATGATGAATGGCGAAACAAGGATGATATCCCTGGACTTCTACCTGAGATAACAAGACAGCACAAGAATCCTGAGTGGATCGAAGCCTCTGAACAACCGGAGTTTATCACTAAGACCGAGCACCTCGGCAACTATCCGGAAGTCCAATCTCAGTGGGAACAGTACGTAGAGGCACGTTGGATGCCCTGGGTCGATACGCACAACGATTGGGAAGCTGTGCACGGAGCCTATTCAGCGCTATTTGCAATCCATCAAGAACAGCTACGTCTCGGCGAGGAGTACGAATTGGTCTTGGCTCTCGGTCTCTTGACTTGGGTCACACCGACGAACCAGCGCGTTCGGCGACACTTGCTAGTTGCAAACGCACTGCTTGAATTCGAGGCTCGCTTAGGCAGATTCACGGTTCGCGCAAATCCAGAAGGAGCGAATGTAAGAGCCGAACTTGACATGCTGGACATTGAAGATCAACCGATTAAAGCGGAGGAGATGGCAAATTCCGAGTTGTCAAGTTCCAGTGATGATCCATGGGACAAAGACTCTACAGAGGGAGTTCTGAAAGCACTTGTTCATTCCCTCAATTCACAGGGTGAGTATCAGGATCTGACAGCACCTCGGTCCATCAAAGCAACCGATAGACCAATTGTCGAGTATGCTCCTGCGTTGATTCTTCGAAAACGCTCAGCAAAGGGACTCACGGAAGTCCTCAAGCGAATCAAAGCCAGAATAGAGAACGGCGAAATGATACCGAGCGAATTCGCCGACCTCGCAGAAATCAAACGGAACGATGGATTCGAGATCGAGACGGACACGAGCGCTGTCGATCCCGATGCAGGCTCTGAGGTGTTCTTTCCTAAGCCGTCAAATGATGAACAACGACGCATAGTAAACAAAATCAGTGTTTCTAACGGTGTCCTTGTTCAAGGACCTCCCGGTACTGGCAAATCACATACTATCGCTAATTTAATCTGTCACTTGCTTGCTACAGGGCAAAGGATCCTTATTACGGCGAAAACACCTCGTGCCCTTCAAGTACTTGAAGGCCTCGTGCCGGAGGAACTGCGGCCCCTTTGCATAAACTTATTGGGAAGCGGTCTTGAGGAAAAGCGATCTCTTGAATCCAGCGTCGGCGGAATCTTGCGAACAAACGAGGAGTGGGAAGAGAGACGCGCTCTCGTCGAGCTGGGAAAACTGGAGAGTAATCTACGTCAACTCAGAGCCGAGAAAGCGTCAGTGGACCGAAGACTTAGAGCTATCAGAGAATCGGAAACTCATTCTCAGACAATTGGCCAAGGTGCATACGTAGGTACAGCAGCAGAGCTCGCAACAGAAGTGGGCCGAGACAGGAATTCCTATGGGTGGTTTGTTGACGCAGTTCGGCTGGGTCAAGAATGCCCATTTCACAGTAATGATCTGGCACATGTTATAGATGGTCTGTGGAGATTTTCCATTGAAGAGCGGAACAAACTGAATCTCGCGATACCGAACGAATTGCCTTCGCCAGAGTATATCTTCGAGCTTCTCGAAAAAGAGCAGAATATCATTATCGAAGAATCGCGACTGGCTGAGGGTGCTGACGAGCGAATCGCGGACCATCTCTCAAAGATCGCCAGTGCTGCAATCCAGTCAATATCGAAATCTCTTTCTGAGTTACAGCGAAAGCGTAAACGTCTTCTCGAATCACCTCATCCTTGGGTTAACAAAGCAGTGAATGATGTGCTCGTGGCAAATGCTGGGGTATGGAGCGAGCTCCGTCGAGTTACTCAGAACACAATTAATGCTGTCGAAGCTCTCGTGTCTATCGCGGATGAAACCTCCGTACAAGTTCCCGAAACTGTCGAAATGAAGGCTCTTCTCGACGATTCTTGCAAGCTACAAAAGCATCTCCAGGCGGGGGGCAGGCTTGGCTGGGGACCATTCAAACCTCGCATCGTGCGTGAGCTCAAATACCTGCTGAAATCTGTGAGTGTGAACGGACAGCGCTGCACCAATCTCGGGCACGTAGACATATTGATTAACGCGCTTCGTGTAAGAGTTGAATTTGACAAGGTATGGGGATTCTGGATCGGTCGTTGCGATAGAGTACAAGGCCCTTTTGCTCTTCAGTTACTTGCTCTCAAATCTATTTGTGAAGCATTAGACGACACGCTTGCACTCGAACCTCAAATGGGGCAATGCCGCGCAGCGCTCGGCAAATGCCCCTCCATCGTTGAACCATCTTGGACGAATGAGTTGAGCGTTGATTCGATTGTTGCATCATGCCAGCTAGCAGTGGCTCAGGCAGAGAAACGAAGCATCGTGGAGCAAATACAAGCTATAGAAAGACCAATACTGCCTCTCCTCGCAGGAAGACGAGCACATCCGGTAGTCCACACGTTTCTCGACGCGCTTCGCAATCGCAACATAGATGCATTGAATCTCTGCTTCTCGACAATACTTGAAGTGAAGGCCGACAGAATTAAGGTTCAACAGTTGGACGAGAAGCTGGAGATCCTACGAAAGTCCGCCCCTAAAGTCTCTGAAGAACTGGAGCAAAGCTTCGCTGGGTCTGTATGGGATTCGCGGGTCAAGGAGATTCGCAATGCATGGTATTGGGCAGAAGCAAGGACCTATGTTGAAGACTACTTGCGGAAAGAGGATGCTCATGGACTGGCAACAAGAGCCAAGCAAATTGAGGATCAAATCAATGTTGATGTGACAAGAATCTCATCTCTTCGCGCCTGGTCATTCTGCTTCTCACGCCTCACGGAAGATCACAGGCGAAATATGGAAGCTTGGCAGCAGTCGATGCGACGGCTTGGCAAGGGAACTGGGAAGCACGCTCCGAAGCATCGCAGAGACGCACAATTGCACCTGAACAAGTGCCGAGAAGCTGTCCCAGCGTGGGTCATGCCTCTGCATCGCATTTGGGACACCGTGGAGCCAGCCCCGGAGATTTTTGATGTAATCATCGTTGACGAGGCTTCTCAATGCGGTTTCGAGGCACTTCCTCTGCTCTATCTGGGGAAGAAAATCCTCATTGTAGGAGATGACAAGCAAATTAGTCCCGATGCTGTGGGTCTCCCTCGCGATGCCATGTTCCGATTGATGGCAGAGTTCCTTTACGATTTTGAATACAAGTCTTCATTTGACATTGAGGGCAGCCTCTTCGACCACGGGAAGCTCCGTTATGGCAGAAGCAGAATCACACTAAGAGAGCATTTTCGTTGCATGCCTGAGATCATTCGCTTCAGTAATGACCTCTGTTACCGTGACACTCCGCTGATACCTCTTCGACAGTATGGCCCGGATCGCCTCGATCCGCTCAAGCGCGTTTTCGTGGACCGCGGTTATCGCCAGGGCGAAAACAATCGTGTGGTGAATCTGCCCGAGGCTGACGCCGTTGCAGAGAAAATCGTCGAACTATGCAAGAATCCGAGGTACAAGGGCAAGACAATGGGAGTAGTTGTATTGCAGGGCGACGAACAAGGAAAGCATATTGAAAACAGATTGCTGAGTTTATTGGGTGCTGAGGAAATGGACAGGAGACGAATAGTATGCGGCAATTCGTACAGTTTTCAAGGCGACCAGCGCGACATCATCCTTCTTTCGATGGTTGCAGCTCCAAATGAAAGAATCGGCGCTCTTACAAAGTCTCCGGACGAGCGACGATTCAATGTTGCGGCGAGTCGAGCACGGGATCAGATGTGGTTATTCCACTCGGCCAGGCGCGAGGATTTGAGTACGAACTGCCTTCGCCGAAAGCTGCTTGAGTTTTTTGAAGGGACGGCACCGCAGGCTATTGGCGAGATTGATCGAGACGAGCTCGAACGTAGGGCCTTTCAAGACAATCGCGCTGTCGTGAATCCTCCCAAACCGTTCGAGAGTTGGTTTGAGGTGGACGTGGCACTTGAAATATTGAGGCGCGACTATCACATAATTGCTCAATTCGATGTTGCAGGTAAACGCATCGACCTTGTTATCGAAGGTGGACACGCACGATTGGCAGTAGAGTGCGACGGCGATAAGTGGCATGGCTCAGATGATTATGAGAAGGATGCTCAGCGTCAGAGAATGCTCGAACGCAGCGGCTGGGAATTCTTCCGGATTAGGGAATCGGCCTTCAGATGGAATCGAGACGTCGCTCTTAGCGGACTGTGGCGCCTTCTAGAGGAACGGGACATTCTCCCTGGACCGCTGCAGTCAGAAGTAATACCTGAGGAGGATGATATCGGAGATGAGTCCAACGGGAGTGAGGAGGAAGACAGTGTTCCCGAAGTCGACGACAACGGGCGCGAACTGTCTTTGTTCGAGGATATAGCCGCTAATGACGAGCGATCCCGAAGACGGCCAGACCAGGTATCTGCGACCGAAGTTCAGGATGCAATCATACAATCTCTAAAGAAGTGCCCAAATCAGACTTGCACGCTGCAGTCTTTGACAAGCCGGGTCCTGAGAGAGTTGGGAGTTTTGACACGAGGTAATCCGCGCCTTGAGTTCGAAAAGCGAGTGATGCGCAACCTTAATATACTTGAGAACAAAGAAATCACGGAAAGATACAGAGCAAAAAATAAGAGGGTGAGACTTCTGGAATCCTGATCAAGATTGCTGATCGCATCCCACAGGTTAATAACAGAACTCTGATTGCTAAGGTTTGCTATCTTGGGTGCGTGCCGCCAAATCGATTTCGACACGCGCCATTGGCAGCCAATTTACGGTCTGAGCAACAGGAACTGTCTCTCGGAGGCTGTTTTGTGTATGATAATTCGGGTTTGCGTACTCATCGGCCAGGCTCAGACACGCGCCGAGACCGACTTCGCGACTTCTCCGGCGAGGTCTTGCCGGTTGTCGTCATAGACCAGAAGCGTCTGCAAGTTCCGGTGCCGGGAGTATCTTTGTACGGAGCGAACGTCACCACGGGTAAGGTCAAGAGCCTCCGTGATGGCTGCGTGTCGGAGACCGTGCGGTCGGGCAGTTATACCGGACTTGTGCCCAAGTTCGCGCACCAAACGATAGATCGCCGTCCCTGTCAGACGCTCGCCCTTGCCTGCCCTGTCGAAGTTGACGAACAACGAACCAGGTTCAGTGCCTCTGAACTCCAGCCATGCTCTGAGAGCGCCTACAGTGGCTTCTGGCAGCGTCAAAGTGATTTGCTGACTCCCGGGGACCCTTGCCGAGAACTTTGAGCGTGCCTGAGTCCAAGTCCAGGTCATCGTGATTCAGACTCGCGACCTCATCTCGCCGAAGAGCCAGGTCGAACAGCAACCGCAAGATTGCCTTGTCACGAATTGCTTTCTGATGCTCGGTTCCCGCTTGTACGTCTTAGGACCGATTCAGTAACTAGGTCATTGGAAGTTGGTATGCGGTTTGAGCGGTGGCAATCAATTTTCGGTAGCGATTCCTCACCAATCTCATGTTTTTCCTCCGATACAATTTCTTCGTTTCGAGATCGATCGATATTATTCTCCGACCTTGAAGTCCCCTCCCCGACGGTCAGGGGAGCGCCATCTTTGTTTACGACGTGGAGCAATGTTCGGGAAGGGGGCACGCCCTTACATTGAACTGTCGAAACCGCCTGCTCAATTCATCCGCTACTTACGTTGTGAGAACAGACCTAACGCCGAGAGACATCGAGATCCTCAAGACCGTGGCGGAGTATCGCATTCTGACGACATCCCAATTGACCCTGCTGATCTTTCCCAGCCAGCAGATGGCACGCAAGAAGATTCGTGAACTTAAAGCAGCCGGGCTTCTTAAGATGGCCGAGCGGCCAAGCTACAGTTCAGCGGGGAGACCGGAATCCCTGGTTTGCCTTAGCTCCCTGGGCTTGAAGGTTTTGAAAGATTCTGGGGAAATTGCTGCCGGCACAGCCGGCGATCAGATCACGGATCTCGATTTCAGAAGTCTTGGCCATCAGCTGCTGGTCAATTGGGTTTGGATTCACCTGGCTCAACTGGTCAGGCAACGTTCGTACCTGAAAGTCGATTTCCTGTCTCACTCGATCCATCGCGGTCGCTGCGAAATCAGCTTGCCGGACTCCCTGATCGCGACAAGCATCATCCCCGACGGCATCTTTTCGATAACCGACACGAAGCAGAGCAAGTCGTTGTTATTCTTTCTGGAAGTCGACATGGGCACCGAGACTTTGTCAAGTTCCGACACCAAGACCACAGACATCAGGAAGAAGATTCTCAGTTATCAACAGGTGTTCCAAGCCGGATCCTACAAACAGTTTGAAGAGATGCTGCCGGCACTTCTTAAGGGATTCCGGACGCTGTTCGTGGCAAATACCGAGGCTCGATCCCTCCAGCTCTGCCGACTGGTCAGATCCGTTCCCGCAACCGACTTCATCTGGCTTGCCGACCAGAACTCCCTATCTAAGTCCGGCATCTCAGCTGGGATCTGGACAAAGGGGGGTGACCCCAAGCTTGGATTACAGTCCATTCTCGGAGTTTCCCAGTCCTTCGAGTACCAGCTGCACCTCAACAAAGAGCCCGAATCCGGTATCATAACCTCTGAAAAGCAGTAACATAATTGGTCGAAAAAGGTAACATAATTGCCTTTTGGGATTACCATTATGTTACAATTTTGTTACTCCGAATTCGCTAAAGGCCAACGACTTGGCATTTGTAACGAAACTCGAATATAGTAGGTATACTGGTTTGTAAGGGTATGACGATGGTGGGACAATGAAGTTCAATCGGCGTTGCTTGCTGCTCGGACGGCGGCTAAAGCTTTAGCTAATAGTTCGCTCATCGCGAACTATTTAGTAAAGCTTTCCCCCTTTGGGGTCGCCTGCCGTCCTTTGCAGCAAGCCGGTCTCCGTGTGATTGGTGAACCCCGTTTTTTTTGAAAAATTGAAAAAAAACGGAGTTCACGTGAGAGCTCCTGGAGGAGTAAGATGGAAGCATACAAACAGAAGGTAAGATTTGGTGTGTCTGAGGTTGATTACAGTTATGTGATCAAGGCGGCGATTTTGGAGGCTCAGGCACCTCGGAAGGTTGATCGGGTGTTTGCCTGGCAGATTCACAAGTGGGTTGGTCGTTGTCCTCTTGTCGCGGTTTACTCGGTGGTTTGGAAGGATCCGGGTTGTCGAAGGGTGAAGTCGTTGGAGGAGAGGGTGATGGTGGTTGAGAATCGTACTGGGATCAAGTGGTGGAGCGTTCGGATCGTTCCTTGGATTTAGGACCTGGATTCCTTTTTGTTGATTCAGTTCTGGATGTATTGTTTTAATGTGGTCCGTTGCTTTGTTGCTTTTCGTTCATTTTCTTCGTTTCTCGTTTTTTCCTTTTCTCCTTTTTCTTCTCTTCTTTCTTTTTTCCTCTTTTCTTCTTTTTCTCCTTTTTCCTTCTTCCCCTTCTTTTCCTTTCTTTTTTTCTTTCTCTTCTTTCCTTCTTCTTTTCTCTTTTTCTTCCTTCTCCTTTTTTTGCTCATCGTTTGCTTGTTGGCTTTTGGTGTTTCCGTTTGTTCGGGTTTGTCAATTTTTCAAATGGGGCTAAGGTTGTATGATCGAAAGATTTATAAGCATTGGCTCATTCCCACTGGGTGATAGTAACAATCTGGTTTGTGATCCTCGTAAGAGTTGATCTGATACCCAGACTAAATGAGAACCAATAATTGCCTTCACATCTGCTTGAATTGGCGAGAGTGAATTGAACTTAAGCTTCCAACGTGTTGCCCTCGTTTTCGTCGCTTGGCGACGAGCGAAAGCAAAGGCGGCGCTAAGTAGATATCTCGCTCCAATGTATCCTGTTTCGCTATGCTTCAAGAGCGCGTTTTAGTCTTTTCTGAACAATATCACTAATGGCTCTTCGCGATGAATTCATCGAGAAGAACGCAAATCAACCGCCTAGCGGTTTGCTCAAGCATGCCATCGGGCATTTTTCATTTGTTGTGCCTTGAAAGGAGGTAATCATGAAAATTAGTCTCGAAACCGTGAGGGAAGTGCTCAAAGATGCTCTCGGTTTTGACAGCTTTGTCGCCGGCTTTATCTCGGATGTGGTGGAGGATTCCGCTATTCCGACGGCGTCAATTAACATCGAAGGCAGGCTGGCGTACAATTCGGAGTTTGTCGAGAAGCACATCACTTGCAAGGAGGACTTGTTCAGCTTGGTCTTTCACGAGTTGCTGCATCCAATGTTCGGCCACTTCATTTACGAAAATGGCGAGCTGGAGAACATTGCTGCTGATGCCATCATCAATGCTGTCATCAGCGAAGTCTACTCTGAAGCTTCCCGCAACGGCAATCTGTTCCGCAAGTTTTATCCGGATCGAGGACTGCCGGGCCTGTTACGGCCGAGAAGTGAGATGTCGCGAGGCAAATACAGCAAGGTCTACGAAAGGCTGTACAGTCAAAGCGAAGTTCACGATTCATTCACGACTGGCGAATTGATTCAGACTTTGAAGATCCTGACACAAAGCGAACGACTTTCAACTGTTGTCTTGATCGGCAGCCACTCCCACAACGGAAACGCCGCGAATCAAGAGACTGCTTTTCCAAACGAACTGCTCTCCAGGATCGCCGAAGACTTGAAGCGTAGCGTTGCTGGAAAGGGGGGAAGACACGCCGGTTTCAGCTCTGAACTGCTGGATTTGTTCATGGAGGCGTTGAAAACGCACCTGTCAATAAAGAAAGTACTGCTGCAAAAGTTCCTGACCAAGCGCAAGCTTGACCGTTTCAAGGAGTACTTTCGCGTACAGCGTGTGGGTGTTTCACCCATTCCATTGTATCCATCCAAGCGAGACCTGGTACTGTTGGCTTCGGGGTTTTATCCGGGGTACTTCCACAACCACACATCCAAACCAACTTCTGAAGAGAAGGGCTTGGCGATCTACCTTGACGTCTCTGGGAGCGTGAACGATTACCTGCCGAAGATCATCGGCGTTCTCTCGAAGTTGAAAAACAGTGTCACCTCGCTGTTTCTGTTTTCGAACATCGTAGTCGAGACCACCATGGAAGACCTCATCAAAGGCAAAATCAGGACCAGTTATGGTACCGACTTCAACTGCATAGCCCATTCAATAATCGAAAGACGATTCGAAAAGGCAATCATCATAACCGATGGCTACGCCGACATGTCAGAAGAACTTTCCAAACAACTCAAAGCCATGGGGCTCGTCACGTTGACGATCCTCTTCGACGGCACGACTGGGTGTGAGGACTTTGCCAAGTTCGGCGACGTCGTCAACCTATCAGACGTCTGCGAATAGAAAGGAGAAAGCGATAGAGAAATAACGAATCACTGTCAGCCTCGGCAACAGTCATTTCAAGTTGATCGAGGCGCGACGCCATAACGGAAAAGGGGTTACAATCCACAAACCATAGCTCCACTCATCTCAATTCAACAACAACTAACAACCAAAAACACTTAAAAGACGGGGAGATTCCTATCTGGGAGACTCCCCTTTTTTCTTTGCCATCAACAGGGCGGAGAAGATAGGAGAAAAAGCAATGATACTCGAAACACTCGGCATCTACGGCTGGAAAGACGAAGACGAAAACCTAATTTTGTCATCGCTCTTGACAGGCGACCCACTTTTGCTGATCGGCAATCATGGTTGCGCAAAAACCCACGTTGCCAACAAAATTGGCCAGGCACTCAACAGGAAGTCACTCGTATACGACGCAAGCAAGTGCATGTTCGAGGATATACTCGGCTTCCCTAATATCGAAAAATTGAAACAGGGAGTCGTGGAGTACGTTCCGAGCAATGTCACCATCTGGGACAAAGAACTGGTTTTGATAGATGAACTCAATCGTGCCGTACCTGAACTTCAAAGCAAATGGCTCGAAATTATCCGTTCACGCAAGATCATGGGCTTCGAAACTCAAGTCAAGTGGGTGTGGGCAGCCATGAACCCCATGAGCTACTCCGCCACCCAGGCATTGGATGAAGCACTGATCGGGCGCTTTGCCCTCTTTGTTTATCCTCCGGATGTCTTGCAGATGGAGGAATCTGACCGCATCAAAGTCACAGGTCACATCAATGGCGATGACGCTCCGGCAATCTCGGTCTGGAACCAAGGACAAAGCTCTGGCACTGTTGACAAGCAGGAAGTGAAGGAAATCGGCCAGAAAATGACTCAGATATTCCTCACCGCAGCCAGACACTTCAATATGCTAAGAGAGCAGTACTCGACGCTCTCCCTCTTCCTGGCGCGTTTCGCCGACCTCTTGATGAGGGAATCCAAGGGCGAGATCTCACTTGATGGCAGAAGGCTCGGCTTTATCTACCGAAACATCCTCTCCAATCGGGCCGTCGAAATCGCCAAATCCGAAGTACTCAGCACGGCGATCCCGGACTTTGTTAAGTCAGCTCGCTACGTCGTGCAATCCAGCATTCCTGTCGGTTTGAACGATGAATCACTCAAGAAGGAAGAAGCGGTTCATAGGATGGAGATCTGCTTTGACTTACTGAGTAGCTTCTTTGCCGAAGGCTCCGATCTGGAGAAGGTCAATACCATTTACGAGCTGTTTACGACCAATGACTTGATGCGCAAAGCCGAAATTTTGCTCACAGCCAACCTTGGTGAGTTTGCGGCTTCCAAGGCCTGGAACGATTTGATCAATGGCGAGCAAGACATCACCTTGCTGGCCTATACGGCATTGCAAGTAGAGGCGAGACGCCCCGGAACCGTACCGAGAGAACTACTGGAAGGATTAAGCCGCAAGGTATCCGGCGAGAAGCTCTCCAGCAAGTGTATCCCGAACCTCCAAGGGGAATGTATCGAGTTTATTGAAGAGGTAGAGGGGTTGCTGGATCAGCAGTCTGACTTGGCCAAGATCGTTGCCTACAGCCATGTCGCCAAGCTCGCCAGAAAGCAAAACCTTGATCTCAACGACATCGAGCAGACCCGAGAAGCAATCGAAAAGGACCTCGAGACCTTTGAATCATTGATCTCCAACCATCACAAGTCAACCGCAAATGGAGGTGAAGTTGTATGCAAACTATCCAGCTGTCACTAATACCAGACGAGCAAGTACCAGAATTCAAACGCCTAACCTTCAAAATCTCCGAGGTGTCACTTGCCGACGTCCTGCTAAGAGGCATCCACCCCTGGGGGTGCAGCGACCACTCAAGCCACATCATCGAAACCACCCTGCAGAGGATCAACTCTCCAAACCAGCTGATTCCGGAGCTCAAAGAGCTTGGCTACAGCCACGACATCAATTACTCAACTGAACGAACTTATTATCGGGAAGGAACCATGTTCGAAAGGATGCTTGCCGACATTCGCGACCATTTGTATTTCGTCGACGGACTCGGCTACTTGCAGCTGGTCGCCATTGCCAAGAGGACTCTCGCAGCAAACTGGAACCACCAGACGGTCTACAGTCTCCTTTCAAGGATTTACAGCGACTTTAATTCGCTTCGAGACTTCCTGAAGGGCAAGAGCAAGCAGATCAAGCTCTCCGGCTACAACGACATCAATAGTTACGACTTGAGCCAGATACTCACACTGGAAGACTTCCAAGACGAAGAAAGCGTCCTGATCAGCCAAGCGTTGCCTATCACGAACTTCAGACCGGCGAGCGTACTCGGACAGATAGCCGACGACCAAGGAAAACTCAAACTAACTGAATCCATCAGCCACTTCCAGATGCGCTCCGACGGCTATCGCAACATCGCCTACTCGGAAAGCATCATCTACACCTGCACACGAAAAGGCGAAAACATCCGCATGCTACCATCCTTGGTTCCCCGCCACGCCATCAGAGAACAAGCAAGACAAATCGCCGAACGCTGGCGCAACGACAAAGGCAGATACTGCTTCACCGTCAACATCGAAACAGCCGAAAAGATGATCGAGAAAGGCAACTTCCAAATCGGATTCCCCAACCTCAACTACCTCGCCCCAAAAGAACCGAGCACTGCCAACGCCGCCTTCACAGAACACCGAGTACACACCTACGCCATCGACGGATTCATCCGAGCAAACGCCTCGGGGGAAATGATCAAAGAAATTCTCAAGAACCACGAAGTCGCCATGACCGGCAGAAAAGAGGAATTGTTGGAAAAGCTTGCCAAGCTCGCAGCCAAAGTCTACCGACAAAAGGAACCAGAATTAGACGACTACTTCAACCACAACCACTACATCAACACCACAGCCGGCTTAAGCGAATCACACCCATTCAACGTAATCAACGACAGCGACCTAAAAGATCTCATCCTCGCCATGTACACCACCAAACACCTACGAGGAAACACAGTCCTGGAAGCCAGCCACAACAACGACACCTACGACCTAACATCCCTGGCAACGGCGCTCATCAAAGGAGAAATAGCCGCAACAGAAGCATACCTAAACATCGAAACATAACCCACAACACAGGGAAGGGGCCCAAAATGGCCCCTTCTTCACCCCACAATCAACACTCGCCAAACGCCGTTGTTTTTGGGGTCATAGGAGAGTTCACTTTGGAAAACGGAATAATCCTTGACAATTCGTGGAGATATTGGTACTATTAAGATACTGAAAGACGTCAAATAGTGTTCTTGGGTTCAAATGTGGGAAATCTCGAGTCAGCGAAGCCACTTCGGTTAGAAGGAATGACCGAATGAAAAGAACAGCAGTTTTAGTATTCGTGCTCGTAGTGCTCGGGGCGTCGTCTGCAGTTGCCGGAACCAATCCACGCGGCAGCCAGTCAATCACCAAGCAAGCGATGCTTGAGCGATTTAAGGAAGTCCATCCAGCGGATAGGAAAAGCGATGCGGGAGGCAAGTCTGCTGCGGCGT
>Ga0209777_10002171_pt1 | contig 26483 bp, 15 predicted proteins | sample FrelakmetHBP12HB_FD_187147 | JGI IMG/M metagenome (GOLD analysis project Ga0209777, IMG submission 187147) | Freshwater lake sediment microbial communities from the University of Notre Dame, USA, for methane emissions studies -HBP12 HB (SPAdes)... | ecosystem: Environmental > Aquatic >... | reverse complement strand
CTATGCGTCAGACGCCCAGCCACTCCGTCTGAACCGGTCGGCGCCACGATCTCGATACGCAACTGCTCACCTGTCATTGGCCGCATGATAACGTTATTACGGGACGGATCGAGTTTCACTGCGGAACGCTTGCCATGTGAGCCGGTTGCAGTCGGAACATTCCGGAGGTACTCATGCGATCGAACCACCCCCAAGCGCTTGAATTAGCCACTGCGCTGCCGATACTGATATATAAGAAGTGCCGGCAACTCCTTAATGTCGTCTTGGGATGAAGTATGTTGACAGCCAAACTGAGCGAATCAGTCAAGCAACATTTCCGTTCGGGTGAAGTTATCTTCTCGCAAGGGGATATCGGCTCCACTATGGTCTCGATTGTGTCCGGCTCCGTAGCGGTGATTAGGGATGGAGTGGTGATTGCCCACCGCGGACCGGGGGAGACGATTGGCGAAATGGCGCTGGTGGAGGATACTCCGCGTTTCGCTACTGTTGTGGCGCAAACCGATTGCGAGATATCGGAGTGCAGCCGCGAATGGTTCCTCGAAGTGATCAAAGAAGTTCCGACGTTTGCTCTCGGTCTGATGAAGGACCTTAGCCACAAGCTGCGTGAGTCAGATTCCCAGAGAATCAGGGAACTAGAAGAGAACAACAATCACTTGCAAATCAAGAACAAAGAGCTGTCACTGGTAAACGACTTCCTTGAACAGCTCATCGAGCAATCCCCGGCAGCGATAATCATTACTGACAAGCAGGGCGAAGTAAGGCGGGCTAACCCGGCTGCGACGAGAGTATTCGAAGTTGGTTCGGGCGGTCACTGGAAGTCACTACTATCCTATTTCCCGAACAGTAATCCGATTCAGACTCTGTGGAACTCTCTGCAACCAAGCTGGGTCGGGGAGACCAAGGCATCGGTTGACGGAAACATCCGAACCCTGTATCTATCCGTTTCGCGCCTGCATACTTATGATTCCGAAAGCAGCTATCTGTTCATTTGTGAGGACATTTCGGAACTGATCCAGCTGAATAAACAAATCATCAAGCTGGAGCGGTTCGCCACTGAAGGGGAGATTTCCGCCGGTATTGCTCATGACATCCGAAACTACCTGACTATCCTCAAGGGCAATTTCGAGTTGATGCAGTTCAAGTTTGGCGCCGAGTTTAAGCAGCAGTACGCGCGTCATATACAGGCGATGGAGAAGGGTTTCCTGGAGATCGAGAAGTTTGTAGAGAGTCTCATGGGAGGATGTGGGGATGAGGGTACTTTCGCTCTGGTCGATCTAGCCGAACTGATCCGAGTCATCGTCAAATTCCTTGCGCCGCAGAAGCGATTCAGCCCCGTCAAGATGACCACAGACATTGATCCCGCCTTCCCGCGGCAGTTGCTGATGAATCAACCCCAGATCCAGCAGGTTCTGCTCAATCTTCTGATCAATGCCGCCGACGCTCTGAACGACACGGAAGCGGGACATCCGAAGGAAATCAGCATCAGACTGGCTCGTGATCCGGATGACGGTCGTGCCCGCATGATCATCGCCGACAATGGCCCAGGGATCCCGCCGGAGAGACTACCAGTGCTTTTCGCAAAGCGGTTCACGACTAAAGAGCGTGGACACGGCATCGGTCTCATGACCGTCAAGAGAATCATCGACCGACATCAGGGATCGATTGAAGTTGATTCGACCCCCGGAGTCGGGACGAAGTTCATTATCACATTTTCGGAGGCGAAGTAGTTGCTATGCCGGACATCCTTTTCCTCTTGTTGCTCGGCCATATCTTCGGCGACTATGCCTTGCAGACAGATTACATGGCGAGACAGAAGGGCAAATCTTTTAAGGTACTGTCACTGCATGTATTAGTCTACACTCTTTGCATTGCTGCCTTCTGGTGGCTCGGGAAAAGACTGAGTGGTGATCTCGAATTTCCGAAAGTTACCCACATTCTGGTCCTGCTTGTCCTTTATGTACAGCACTGGCTGCAAGATCTCCTCAAATCGACTCGACTCAACGGCAGCAAGCAGGGATTTTTCATCGATCAAGCGTTACACCTCGGCGTCCTGTACGTCATGAGAATCTTCTTCTAGTCGGTGTCGCCAATGGATTCCAAGATCACTTCATACTTGCCGCGCTTGCTCCTCGATTGGTATGCGGCGCATCCGCATGCGGGAATTCACCAGCGCACTGATCACACAGGAGTCTTGCTTTTTACTGACACCAGCGGGTTTACGGCGCTCACTCGCGCATTGGCCAAACAGGGCAAGATCGGTTCCGAGATTCTAACCGACTTATTGAACAGTCTGTTCAAGTCACTTGAACAGGTCATTACACTGCATGACGGCGACATTCTCAAATTTTCAGGCGATGCTGTTTGGTGCTACTTCCCGCCTCGGACGCCGATCGAGCAGGTGTTTGCGGAGATACTGTTTGTGGTCGATCGTCTCAACCGAGAGCATCCGGTCTGCCGTACGCACCAGCTATCCCTTCATGCCGGGGCAACGGCGGGACAGTTCGAGATCATCACGTTCGGTAACGCAGACAGCCGTTTGGAATTCGAAATCGCCGGGTCTGTCATTGCGGAAGCGTACCATGCCGCAGACGTAGCAACTGCGGGGGAAATTGCGCTCGCATCGTCATTGCAGAATACAGGCACAGTCGATCATTCCGATTCCACCAAAGAAAGTTATCGGGTGGTTCGGCCGTCGCCAATCCCCCCAGCATCAAATGTCACCGGTGTCCGAGCTGAGTCATCGTTGTCCGATTCGGCTTGCCGCACTGTGGAGAAGTACGTGCCAGAAGCGGTCAGAGAAAGGAAAATGAACGATGGCTTGGATGCGGGTTTGCAGAGTGAACACCGACAGGTCACCGTTCTATTTGCCAATCTGCTTTTGCCTGATGATAAAGCTGGCGAGACAAACTCAACTTCGTTCTCTCAAGCCAGTAAGACAATCAGCAACATCTTTCGAATAATCGAAAGCAACCGTGGAATTGTCGCACGCATTGACCCGTTCGTCCGCGGTCACAAATTGCTGGCGTTATTCGGAGCGCTCAACCGGAGCGAAAGCGACAGACTCAACGCATTACAGGCGGCGGAAGCAATTCTCCGTCTGCCATCATCCCAGGTCAATGTGAGAATCGGTCTTTCGGCGGGTCCGCTGCTTTGCGGCGAGGTCGGCTCCCAGTTGCGTCACGAATACACGGTCATGGGAGAGGCCGTCAATCTCGCAGCGCGTTTGATGTCGAAAGCAGACAGCCAGACTGTTCTCTTTGATCAGGCGCTCTTCGATCATCTTCAGGAGTTGGCAACCGTCACCAAGATAGAATTGAATCTTAAAGGAGTCGGCGACAAAGTTTCCGTCTACCAGTTCAATTCATGGCGACAGTTAGAGTCGAAACTCCCGACTGTTATCGAACTGGTTGGCCGGGAAGAGCCGCTGAAGCTGCTTGATGAACTGTGGAAATCGCGGCCGGCGGAAGAGGCCCGATGGGTACTTGTTAGCGGCGAGCCGGGCATTGGCAAGACCTCGCTGGTGTCAGCCTATGCCCAAACGCATCTATCGGCTCAGACGATCTTCCTCTCCGGTTACGGAGCGAGATTACATCATCCGGGATGGTTGCTGGCGCAATGGCTGAAACGGATCCGTGCGATTACGGAGAGTGTAGCGTCATCCGAGGAGGAAATCGCCGATCGATTCAGAAAACGAATCGACGCGAAATGGTGGCCGCTTTTCAGTCAGATTCTCGGTCTGACAACACCCGACAACGAGTGGACCCGAGGACTCTCCACCGAGTTGCGGTTGGCCAAATTGGCTGATATCGTCGCACGTTTGCTGGAAGAGCTATCACCGGAACAACTGGTAATTCTGGATGATGTTGAAGCCGTCGATTCTCTCTCCTCAATCATCCTGACGCGTCTACTTACAGAGACCGTTAAGAAACGCCTGATGGTAATCTTGGTAGGCAACACTCTGCCGGAGACACACGCAGAGACCAATTGCCGGTCGATCACACTGGCTGGACTAACAAACGAGAACCTGACAGCGTGGTTGAACGGACGATTTGGCGCCGGCACGCGCGAGAGAGAGCTTTGCGAGTTGTTGATCAGACGTTCGGAAGGCAATCCCCTGTTCATCAATGAGACACTGACGCAACTGGCTGGGGAGGGTGTTATCGGACATCTCACTGACGAGACCCGCTGGGAAGTGTTGAAGCCGCTTGATGAGATTAAGCTGGCCGACCGTCTCGAGGATTTGCAACTGGCGCGCTTTGACGCTCTGCCGGAATCGCACCGCCAGATTCTCAAGATGGCCGCCGTTATGGATGGCAGGTTTTCCGAGAGCGAGTTGATCCTTATCGCCCGCTCGAAAGAGCAGCAGTCAATCAGGACCATACTCACTCAGTTGGCAGGCGCTGATATGCTGACATTCGATCCGACAAATCAGAGTTACGACTTTGTTCGCGATATGACCAGACAAGCTATCTACAGTTGCGTTCCCCAGTCTGACCTCAGACGACTGCATTTGGCGGTTGGAAAGATGCTCCTGGCTGAAGGAAAAGCTGATGACATTCTCCGGTTGGCCCATCACTTCTCGCGCGGCGACGAATCTGATCGAGCATTTGAATACTCGTTTAGAGCCGGCAAATTGGCTCAAGACAAGGGTCTATTGGTAGAAACAGCAGCCAGTCTTCGCCGCTGCGTTCAGCTACTCGAATCGGAAACCGGCAAGCACCTTGACAGGGAGGCGAAGCTTGAATTCCTGCGATGGGCAACCGAGTTCTCAATCCGTGAAGGCAACTACAGTGATGCCCAACGCTTTGTGCATGACTGGCGCAAGCTGTCAATAGAGCTGCAGCGGCCATCAAGCTATCATGCCGCCGCCAATGAATTTGCGAGAGTGCTATGGAAGAGATCGAAGTACAATCGTTGCCGACAGGTCTTAAACCGTCTTGTTCGTCTCGATGAAAGCACTTCGTCCGCGTCGCTACTGGCCGATTCCTACTCACTGCTCGGTGAGTTGTCGCGGAGAACCGGCCGATTGCCCGAAGCTCGGTCGGCAGGCAAGCGCGCAGTGGAGTTGGCGCGTTCAAGTCACAACTGTTGCGTCGAGTCAGACGCCTACAATGGCCTCGGGCTGGCCTATTGGGTTGGCGGTATGTTGGCAGAAGCACGCGATTGCTTCGTTAAGAGCCTGAAGCTTCAGGAAGGCAAAGGTTCCATGTATGCAGAGGCCAGAGTTGCCAACAATCTGGCGATTATTGCTGGGGAGATGGGTGACTATGTGGAAGCGCGTCGCCTGGCAAGCGAGGCTAAAGAAGTGTTCTTGGAACTTGGCGACCGTCGCAATCAGGCTTATGCGAGCGGCAATCTAGCGGGTTTATTGGTTGGTGGCGGCCATTATCGCGAGGCAATTGAACTGTATAGTTCTGCCGACCGAATCTTCCTCAAACTGGGAGAAACGCATCCTCACTATTATACTGTTGGCAATCTTGGTGATCTTAATCTGTTTCTGGGCGAATTCGAGGAAGCCCATGCCAAATACGCAGAAGTGGCGAAATTTGCTCGCGAAAGCGGTGATCAAGAGTTGGAGGCGGAAATGTGCGTGCGCTTCGCTGAGCTCGCCTACTATCGCCAGCAACAAGACGAGGCGAGGAAGCTCTACGAGACTGCCATTCAGAAAGCGAAAACCGTTGGCTCACTTGAATTCAGGGTCAGAGGAACGATTGGGCTTTGCCGCTATTTCATCGGAGAACGAAACGCGCAAGAAGCGGGGCAAGCAATCGATCGGCTAGTCGAATTCGCGCAAGAGTCCAAGTCAGATCGCACACGATATGAAGCCGAATTCCTGACCGGGGAGATGTTGCGCATCATGGGGCAGTCGGTGTCCGCCTTGCCGCATTATCGCGAATGTGCCGCCTACGCTTCCCGACAGCGACAATTCGAGTTGTCGCTGAAGTGCTATGTGCGCCTCTATGAGACTGAGCCTGATTCAAAGGACGAAACGGCAAACGATCTCAAGGTTCTGCTTAACGACTTCCTCGCGACAAACGGGGAGAAGATATTCCAGGGACTGATGAATTCCCGCTATTTCCAGTTCTTCCACGAGACAATGAAGCAAGTCGTCAGAGCTACATCCGTAGGATTGATCCGATAAACACTTGTCCAAATCCCCCAGTCTTCCCTGAAATTGGATCTGTTCAAAAGCTGCGTGCGAAAGTTGCACAAATCAAACGATCACAACTGTCTGAATCACAAGGTCTTGGAAGGTGTTTCGGAAAATGTCACAGGATGAAACAGTTTGGCAACATCCTTGCAACAGTAGCTGGCGAAGAACAAAGGTGTTTTGTCACTAGGAGGCCCGAAGGGGCCGGAAGGAGGATAGTTTGAAGAGTAGTAGACGGTACGTTTCGATTCTGGCAGTGCTGTTCGCTATCTCCATTTCCCTGGCAATTGTAGGAGGTTGTACATCCAACGCCGTCGCTCCGGAAAACGGAAATCAGAATCAGACCAAACTTGATTGGTTGAATCAGTCTTTCAATGATGGTGGCGCGAGCCGTGGACCGGCGCTAAACGACTGCCCTGTTGTTTATGATACGACGCTGACCCAAGTCGTGAACTCCAAGGGAAGCACTTTCATGCTTGTGACAGGGGATGAGAAGATCGCGTTTAAGTTGCCTAAGGACGCTGTGTCTCAAACCGTGACCCTCACGGTCCGTGTCACCAAGTATCAGGCATCATTCGGGTTCTTCTGGCTGCTTGATTGCGGCCCAGAGGGTACCAAGTTTGCGAAGCCGCTGCAGGTGACTCCGAACAATGGTACGAGCAAGAGCAGCGTCAACGTGCTGTTCTACTACAATCCCAACAGTAGACTGTGGGAAGTTCAGCAGACGGCTACTTTTGGTAACAATCAGCAGACAGGCAACAATACAGGCAATAGTGATAATTCGTCGCTGATGATCTACCACTTCTCCATGTATGGAATATCGTAGCGACATACTGGAGGGACTGACCGATTGACTCATGGCCCCGGGCGCTTTCGCCCGGGGCCTTTTTTTTTGCCCTCCACCAGAAGGGAATGCTGAAAGACCCCGTTAGGTCAGAAGTCGCGGCTAATGCCGCTCCTACGGTCTTGTCGCATTCCTCAGCTAGTCATTTTGTAGGAGCGGCATTAGCCGCGACTTCTCCCTTGGAGGACGATCTTAACAAGTCCACCCTGTGGGTTTCCACCCACAGACTATCGTCCCGATCCCTTATTTTTTCCCGGAAAAATCAATGTTCAAAACGGCTGTTCAAAAGTCGATCACCCAGCGTCCATGCAAGGTGCTGTGTATCAACGGGTTATTTTGAGTACAGGGAGATGTTGCCGGATGGAACAGTTCGGCATCCACTTTGCAACACTCATGACAGAATTGATTGGTCGTTGACCGCAATAGGGTCTACAAGGGCCCGGAAGGAGGAAATTTGAAGAGATCGCCGTTTCGTACTTGGCACACGACATTGTTGGTTGTGTTGGCCCTATCCGTGTCCCTGGCAATCGTAGGAGGTTGTACATCCAACGCCATTGCCCCGAGAGGCGATAGTCTCATTCAGAGCAAATTGGATTGGATGAACGAGTTCTTCTCGCCTGACGGAGCGCAACGTGGACCGGGTCTGGGCGAGTGCCCCGTCCTCTTCGACACTGTACTTGCTAGGCAGGTAGATGGTAGCGGGGAGAATTTCCAAGTCATGTTCGGCAAGGAGGAAATCGCATTCAGCCTTCCCAAAGACGCCTTGTCGAGCCCGATCACCCTGACCGTTCATGCCACGAAGTATCAGGCGCCGTTTGGCTCTTTTTGGCTGCTCGACTGCGGACCGAATGGCACCGTTTTTGCCAAGCCGCTGGAAGTAATTCCCAACAAAGAAGTAACCGCGAACAACTCCCCCGTCTTGTACTACTTCAATCCAGCTACAGGATTGTGGGAGGTGGAGCAGATCACTGCTTCCAACAGCTCGAATCTGCTGATAAACCATTTCTCGATGTATGGAATATCGTAGCGACATACTGGAGGGACTGACCGATTGACTCATGGCCCCGGGCGCTTTCGCCCGGGGCCTTTTTGTTTTGCCCCCCACCGGAAGCGCCATTGGTTTCTACCCACAGAGTGTAGTCCCAATCCCTTATTTTTTCCCGGAAAAATCAGTGTTCAGAACGGCTGTTCAAGAACCGATCACCGAACGTCCGCGCAACGCGCTCTGTATCAACGCGTTATTTTGAGTACAGGGAAGTGATGCCGGATGGAACAGTTTGGCAACCACTTTGCAACACTCATAACAGAATTGATTGATCGTTGACCGCCACAGGGTCTGCAAAGACCCGGAAGGAGGAAATTTGGAGAGATCGCCGTTTCGCACATGGCACATTACGACATTATTGGTTGTGTTGGCCCTATCCGTGTCCCTGGCAATTGTAGGAGGTTGTACATCCAACGCCATTGCACCGGAAAACGGAAATCAGAATCAGACCAAGCTTGATTGGTTGAATCAGTCCTTCAATGATGGCGGTGCGGCCCGCGGATCCGGAATCAACATCAACGGCTGCCCAGTCCTCTTCGACACGACACTGTCGCAAACGGTGAATCAGTGGGGCGCCCAGATTGACATGGTGCATGGCACAGAGAGAATCGGTTTCTCGCTACCTTACATGGCGGTGAAGAGCTCGGTCACTCTCACGATCCGTGTTACGAAGTACCAGGCGCCATTTGGTGAGTTCTGGATGCTCGACTGTGGTCCCCAATGGCCAGACTTTCAGCTTCCCGCTTTATGTGCAGCCTAATCAGCAGGTCTTGAACACAGCCACGGCCGTGCTGTACTACTACAATCCGACAACCAAGCTGTGGGAGATTCAGGCGACCTCGAAGAGCTCGAACCCCCAGATGCCGATCTATCACTTCTCGAAATATGGAATATCGTAGCCCTTAGTAGGATGGAATGACTCACTGGCTCATGGCCCCGGACGCTTCCGCCCGGGGCTTCTTTGTTGCTGGTGACCCCTCGGACAGCCCCCACGGCATTAATGAGCAATCAGGGGTCTTCGCCTCGCGGAGCGTCCGACTGAATTCGGACTTACCGAGGCGGCAGCCGGTGAAAATCTCCGCTATACCGCCGCAGGAGATTCCCATCGCCAGAATCATCGTTTCCAGCTGGTGGAATTGGGCGTTGTCGAGATTTGGCTGACGGCAAACACTACAGCGCAGAAAGCGGCTTGTGCCGTCTCGTGCCCCCTTTGCTCCAATATACTTCAAATCAGATCAAAGAACATCGAACCTCATCCAAGCCAAAAGCCGCTGTTTCTGAATGAGTTAGAACGCAATTGCATCCTGGATAGAAAGGTTGGGAAGACTGGGACTCATGAATCGTGGTTCAACTCCGTTGACTACCGCAGAGATGGACGCCGTCTGAGGAATCTGTACTAGGCTCGTCAGTTCTTCAGCATTCTTCTTTAGAAAATTAGATCGAGCGGAGAGCTAAGACTCTGTAAGAGTTTGTTTACCAATAGATTACGTTGTTAGAAAACAAAAAGCCGAGAGGCAGGGATTCGACGGTCGCCTATTCGCACAACCTTCATTATGACAACAGATTACGCGTAACTGGCCATGTTGTCAAGGTTTAAGTAGATTGAAGTAAATGGAAGTACAAGCAAGTTACTTCAAGTACAAGCAAGTAGGCTGTTAGAAAATTGTTAGAAAGCGAAGCAAGAACCCATCACCGTTCTGAACTCACTAGGCCGCTACCGGATCAACTCCGCTTGAGCTCCTTTGCCAAACGTATTCGTAAACTTGGACTGCCACCTTCTCTGTTTCCTCATCCGTAAACGGTGGTCTTGGTAGTGTCCTCCACAGGTTATCCAGTATGAACATCTTGACTTCAGCCTGTGTGGTGGTGTTCTTCGTCCAGTCGTGCATTGGGCGGAGCAAATCCCGCAGTGATGCCAGCAGCTTCTTGCTTGCCTGCTTAACCTTCTCTCTGTCAGATTGAGATAGGGACTCCTCGAAAAGCAGGTCAAACAAGGTGAGCTCGTCCTCACTTAGCCCCTCCTGAACTGCGCGCTTCTGCTCGCCGTCAAGGTTCGAAGCAAATTCGAGCAGTCTCGCAAAAGTCTCTTCGACTGTGGCGCGATCTTTCTCGCGATTGTAATTGGCTATTATCTCCTGGTATTTTCTGTAGTAGTCCATTCGTGTCGGATTCTTCGCAAGCATCTGCGCGAGTTTCTTCTCGACTACATCGCGGATATCCTGCAAGGCGAGGTGCTTGTGCTTTACCTGCCTTGAGAACTCCTCACGGAGCTTGGCAAAGTCAATCTTGCTCAGATCCACCTTTAGACCTTCAGCGTGGTCCTCGCCCGGCTCTTGCGCACGGATTACCTCGTTGACGATTCTGTGAAGTTCCTTGAGAAGCTCCGTAACGTCTGCTGTATCTCGCTTCTCCTGTAGCTTCTTGTAAATCACCTCGATGTTGTCGTGCCTCTCAGCGTAAGCATAGACGCTGGGTTCCATCAGCAGCGCCTTGAAGCGGATGAATACCTGCCGCGCCATGATCTCAAAACGGTGCTTTGCCTCGTCAGAGGTGTAGAGGGCGTCCACTGCGTCCCGAAGTCCCTCGATACGCCTGAATCCTGTCGTACCGATAAGTCGCGATGGGTCAAACCCCAAACTCCTGAGGTGATTCTCCGCAACCTCGATGGCTTGTAATAGCGCGGCTACCAACTCCTCGATTGGCTGCACGATTTCGCCTCCGCCTTCCTCCTCGTCCTCATCTCCCGTCGCATACTGTGCTAAAGCCTCGCGGAGACTCTTGAGCATTCCGTTGTAGTCAACTATTACGCCGCAGTCTTTGCCGGGATAGATGCGATTTGCCCAGGCAATAGCTTGCATCAGCGTGTGAGCCTTCATCGGTTTGTCGATGTAGAGAGTTGCGAGGCACTCCACGTCAAAGCCGGTCAGCCACATGGCGCAGACAATGGCGATACAGAAGGGGTGCTCTGGGTCCTTAAATGCATCTTCCACGCCGATGCGCTTGCCATCAGGTGTTTGAAAGCCGGTCTTCATGACAAGACGGTGCGGGATGATGTCGAATCCCCATCTTTTGAAGTCACGGACTTCGTTCTGCGCTTCGCTAATTATGATTTCGATGATTGTGCTTTCCATCCAAACGGCTTGCTTACGAAGCTGATCCAGTTCCTTGGCGAGACGATCTTGAATGTCCTTGTCTGATGTAGTAGCCAGCGTCGCTTCCTTTGTAGGAATGAGCGCCTTTACCCTTTCGAGTTTGCCTTTCCAGCGCGGCACGATGCGCTGGAGCATCCGCGCACAGGTTACCTTGTCGATGCATACCAGCATCGACTTCCCCGTTTCCCACCGGGTCGAACAATGCTCTACGAAGTCATCGGCCAGCTTGTCCAGCCGATCGTCTGCAGTAATGACCTCGTAGTCCTGACCGAGTAGCTTCTCGAGTAGCGCGGTTTGATCCGGGTCGAGTTCTGCTTCCTCGATCTTTGCGGCGATCCGATCGTTCAGATCCAGGCGCGCTATGCCAAGCTTCTCTCCCCGATTTTCATAGATCAGCTTCACGGTGGACTGATCTTCTTCGGAGCGTTTGAAGTCGTAGCGCGAGACATAGCTGCCGAAAATGCGCCGCGTAAGATGATCGTTTTTGAATAGCGGCGTACCCGTGAATCCAATGTAAGAAGCATTCGGTAACGCCAGTCTCATGTTGCGGGCAAATTTCCCGGACTGAGTCCGGTGGGCTTCGTCGGAAATGATGATGATGTCGTCGCGCTCACTATAGGGCTCGGTCACCGGCTGATTGAACTTGTGAATCAGACTGAAGACAAAACGGTGATTCTCGCGAAGGATCTCCTTCAGATTGTCGCCAGAGCTGGCGCGCGGTGTTTTGTCGTCAGCCACGCCGCAACCGACAAATGTACGAAATATTTGGTCATCCAGATCATCGCGGTCGGTCACTACAAGAAACGTGAAGTTGCCGGGCACCACTTTACGCACCTTCTCGGCAAGAAAGGCCATGGAATAGGACTTGCCACTCCCCTGGGTATGCCAGAATACGCCAAGCCGTCCAAGGTCCGGATGCGCGCGCTTCAATAGGGGCAAATCATCTTCGGCAAGAGATTCAGCTAAGTTTGCTGAATTGTCTTTTGGCACACTGTACTCGATCACACGTCTGTCTGGCGGATATTGCTTCTTCAGTTCTTCCTGTCTGATCACCGATGCAACCGCGTTGTTCACACCGAGCACCTGATGATTTCGCGCTACGATTTTGCGGGTCCCACCAGCTCGGCTGTCGTCGAACAGAATGAAGTTCTCCACAATGTCAAGCAGTCGTTCTTTGTCCAGCATGCCTTCGAGGAGCGCCTCAGCATCCAATCGACCTTTTTCCCTCTCGTGGTTGCGTTTCCATTCGACGAAATGCTCCCACTTACTCGTGATGGAGCCATAGCGCGCCTTGTCGCCGTTGCTCACGACCAGCAACGCATTGTGATGAAAGGCGTGACCGATGCTGTGCTCGTCCAGGTAGTCTGTGATGTTGTTGTCAAAGCCAGCGCGGATGTTTTTGTAGACTGCCTTCAGCTCTATGAAGACCAGCGGAAGTCCGTTCAAGTAACAGATAATGTCAGCGCGGCGATTGTAGTGCGGCACCCGGACGCCCTGAATCTTCAGTTCGCGGACTACCAGAAAGCGATTGTTGCCTTGGTTACGGAAATCGATCACCTTCGCAAGTGCATGCTGAGTCTCGCCCTTTTCATCACGCCATTCGACCGGCACACCACCCCGGATGAAGCCGTAGAACTCACGATTGTGCTGCACCAGCGAGCGGGCGAGATCGATGCGCGTCAGTTTTTCGATGGCTTGTTCCCGGGCCGATTCGGGCAAGTCACTATTAAGGCGAGCCAGCGCCGCGCGCAGATCGCGCACGAGCACGACTTCTCGTTCGTTCGCGCGTCCCAGTATGCTATTTGTCCCGAAAGTCTCATTATTGTAAGCGTAAATGCTATCCCAACCGAGCGAGTTGTGCAAGCGCTCCGCGAATGTCTGTTGAACCAGACGATCTTCACTGTTGACGTCGGTGATCATAATCCTCTACTCGGAAACCCCTTCATAGGCTTGACGGACAACATTCATGGCCGCTTCAAGTTGGGATGCGTCGTCCAGGCTGAAGAGAACTCCACCACTCTCAGAAGCGTGTATGACAAAAGCGCGTTGTGTTGCATCTTCCGCGCGCTGCGAAGGATCATCGCACTCATCAAAGTCGAGACTTAGAAGAAGTTGTATCCTCCGCTTTCTCGGGATCACCTCAACGAAGAAGTCATAGACTCGATAGGTGACGCTCTCAGGTCCGCATAGCTCGACGACATCATCACCAAGAGCGAGGATCTGCGGCCTCAGAACATCGAAGAGTTCTCGTGATTCCGCATTGAACTCCAGACTGTCCAGGCTGTAAAGAGCTGCACGAGCCCTACGTTCAGCAAGCTCCGCTTCTTTTACGGCATCCATATCGACCACCAAAGCAGGCCAGACGCCGACCGCCTTCACAGCGAGGTCTTTGCCCCGCTTCTCCATCTCTGCAGCAGTCCATGACTCTGTGTCCCGCATGAACTTGTTAAGTCGAAGCGGGCTGTCGTTGAAGCCACCCTGCATGGTCTTCTTCTCCATGTAGGGTCGATCGCTGTACTCGGAGTTGTAACCGGTGAGTGTGACATTGCCCAGACGATGCAGCCAAGTATCATGCACAACCCTCCATTCAGTTCCGAGCATCTGCTTCCACTCGTCACGCAGATCGTCATTCTGCGGCATGACATGCTCAATTGTGAGCTTTGATGTATCAACCTTCTCTTTGCTGTCGTTCTCCAACCTATCAAGCAGATAGTAGCGATGGCGCATGTCGTAAACGTCGCGGGTCTCAAGCGCTTCGCGGAACTCTACGTCAGACGGGAAGCGCCGCTTTTTGCCCTGCAAATGTAGGGCAATCTTGAGACTCAGCAAAGGAGAGTCCTCCTTGATGCGAAAAGCCAGAGAAGAGAATATCTGACCAAGACTGCGTGTCTGCATATCACAGACAGACCGGCGAAACACATAGCTTTCGAGCAATTCAATTGCTTCTACGAATTCGTCTAACGACAGAGTCCGGGCTCGATCGTAACAATCGCTTAGCTTCAGGACTACCGGAGATGCAACCACTATCAATTGGCGAAGCCGGCGGAACACCTCTTTCAGTCTTGCATCCTGCTCTTGTCCAAGACTGAAGTTGGCGTAGTAACGTCCATATCTCTTCAGATTGGCAAGAATATCGTCAACCGGAATGTTCTTGGTCGTACTATAAAAGTAGACGCGAAATTGCTTATAGACCTCGTCATCCAGGATTTGTTTGCTCGGACTAAGCTGCAGGGTGAGATAATCGCGTACGAACTTGTCAAAGTCTCTTCTATAACGTATTCCGAATGCCTTTTCAATTGGTTGCCAATAGTCTTGATAGAGCTTCGTCTGCAGCGGTTCAGTTTGCCGCATCAACACAAAATTACGAATCAAATCGGCTTGTGTAAGGTCCATTCCCGTCGAATTGAGACTCTCAAAAATCATTTGCGGGTCGTCTTGACCAGTCGTGAGAGAAACGTCAACAGCCACCAACTTCCTGATTCCGCGATAAACGACCTCGAGATCGGCATTGTCGAGTTGCTCTTCGAAGAACTTAAAGTTCTCTTTGATGCTAACCGAGGCCTTTTCTGGTAGATCTCGTCCGTCCAGTAATGCCTCCAACGTTTCTTGATCCGCACGGCGCAAATGAAGCTTGTAACGACGCTCTCCTTTCCCGTGAGTATTCTTAAGGTAATAGTCTTCCAATTCTGCTCGAGTAGGGAGTTCGTCGTCACCGGAGCCATCTGCCGTGCCACCGGTAGAATCGTCAACTGTTGGAATTCGATTGCGCATTGCCGCGAACAACAGAACGATTGTAGTCAGACGTTGTTGTCCGTCGATCAGAAGCCAGCGAGTGATCTTGGCTGAGTTACCTTCTGCCGCAATATAAACCACCGATCCGACAAAGTGGGCTTTGTAATTCTCGTCGGAACCAACACGCGTGATGTCCTTCCAAAGCTGAAGACAATGCTTTGTTCCCCAACTGTAATCACGCTGAAAAATCGGCACAATGAATTGCTTAGGACCCTCGAACAGCTCCGTTAGTCTGACATCTTCAGCTTGCATGTTACTCTTCCTTCTTGTTCATACCGAGATCGTCCAATTCATCTTCGCAGCAATTGCTCCTGTCGTTGTTGTTGGCCTCGGGAATAGCAATTAGACCGGCCTCCTGCCTATCAGGGCTGTCTCGACTGCCTTGATCGCGTCATAGCGTGACTGGAATGTCGCTTTGTCGGTGTTCACATACGCCGTTCGGGGGTCGTCATGTTCGGTAATGCTCAGCTTTTCATAGAGGTCACGCAGCATTGTTGCCTCATTCCGAAGTAATGGGACTACCTTCGTAAACTCCTGAAATGCGGTAATCGACTGGGACTTCTGCTTGAACTGGTGCCGTTGGTTGTTAAAGACGTGAGTGTTGACCACAGCCTCAAGGAGTCTCCTCATTTTGCCAGCAGTTTCCTCTTTCTTAGCCTTGGGTGGCTCGCCCGCAGCTGCGAGCACGGCTTCGATATCTTTTTTTAAGTCCCCGATCTTCTCGCTGTAATCCGCGACAACAGCGCAGTTTTCAAGAACTTGAACCGATAGTTGCGGGTCGAGCCCCGCTCTATTCAACGTCGTCTGTAGCTGGACGAAGAATTCCCAGTTATGAGTCAATACGATGATTTGTCTATCCAGATTCTTCTGCGCAAAGTCGCGGAGTCGCGCGCAGTAGTTCGTGATGTAGCTGTAATCAAAGCTGGAAACAGGATCGTCGAACACCAAAACCGATTGCTGGCACGATTCAAGTTCGGCAAAGAACAAAGCGAGCGCATGAACCCGTTGTTCGCCCTCGCTCAGCACCAACTCAATGTCAGCCACACCAATTTTGGGCAGGACCGTCACGGAAGCGCCACTCCCCCTTCGGTCAAAACTCACTCCAAACGCGGCCATGTCTTTTTCAGTGAGAGCTTTGTACTCGGACTCGAGGCGTGACTCAAAATCTGCAACAATTAGCTCTTCGTGGGCATCTTTTGCTTTGTCGGTAATCTTCTTGAGGAGTGGTGTGAACCTTGGAAGCATCGAACTCCAGAACGCGGTCTCGCCCGCCAGCTCCAGCGCGTATTTCAGTTTGTTCAGTCGCTCAGCGATGGACTGGGCGTACTCCAGCGGTTGGATTTCCCGACGTAATTTCTCTAATTGCTTGACCACCCCCTCTCGCCCTTTCTCGGCGAGCGCTATGGCGTTTTTCATCGATTTGCGTTGTCCATCCCATCTATCGATCGAAGTTCTCAACGAAGCAAGCGCATCTTTGGCCTCTGCAGTCGGTGCGTTGGAAATGTTGCAACTGGCAACAATTAGGTCCGAAGCTTCTTTGGCTGCTTTCAGCACTTCCGACTGAATCGTCGCGTATTTGTCCCACTCCTTCTGATCCACCTTGGCGACGACATTTGCGAGTTCAACAGCCTTGGAAATCTCCGACTTGAGAGTGCCGATGTGTAGCTCGAGTTCGCCGGCGAGCAGATCATGATACTGCTTGAACAATTGTATCTCTTGAGCACCCAAGGTTCGCCTACAGAGCGGACACTCGTGACCTCTTGCCTCTTCCAATGCGCACAGCGGCGATGCTGCACGCAGTAGAGCCAACAGGTCGTCCAGTGTGCCTTCTTTCGGAATGAGCATCTTTGCCAGGACTTCCTGCTCGCCTTGTTTTTCAATGAGAGTCTTCGCTTTTACCGCGGGCTGAATTACCCATAGCTCAGCCGCTGAGTCGACCAGTGTCCCTAAGGCGGTCAAGAACGACTCCAACTCACGATGTTCTGCTCTGAGCATCTTCAGTCCTTCTTCAGAGGCAGCCTTCTCGAACTCGACTGCAGAGTTCCGCTTTTCGCGCAGCAACTCTTCATCTTGAAACTCTTCGCCAAGTTTGATTTCTTTCAATAGCTCATCGACGGACTTGTCCTCGATGATTGCCAAGGGGAAGCCCTTGAATTCCGCAAACTCTGCCCGGATATCCTCCAGAGCCTTTGTCAGATTGGCCGAATTGTCCCGCTGTTCCTCTTGGAGCGACTCCCGAAACTGCGTTGTGAGTGACGTCACCGACTCAAAGACGTGCAGTCTAAACGGGGTCAGCACAATGACGCGGCCTGGCTCGACCGCATTCCTCACGTTATTAGCAGCAATCGCACTGTCGAAGTACTTGATCGTCGCTCCCCTCGAACCGTAGCCAACACCAGGAGTCCACCTTTGCACTGCTGCATCGCTCTTGAACTTGTAATGGAACGTCGGAGTCACTACGCCTGCTGCTCTAACATTCTGCAGAGGCCGTTTCGGCGGCTCGGAATTCGCGAGAACCTGCAGCGACTCACATAGACTGGATTTTCCGCTACCCGTTGCTCCGAAGATCAAAGTGATTCGTTTCTTGAAACTCACTTCAAACTCACCTCCAAGAAGTTTGAAGTTTGCGAATTCCAGAAGCTGCTCCAGAAAGTCCGTCCGAGTGGCGGCTACGGTAGTAGCTGCCACTGGAGTGGTTAAGATGCCAATGTAGCTTGCCCTCTTTAAGTACAGCGAATATAGTGTGTCGCACATCATCTGGTCAAGAACTGTAACGCCGCATAAACCCACGAGGTCACAGATCATCTTGAACCAAGGCTCATTGATCTCCTTGGCGAGATCGTTCAAGTAGCCAATTGCGTCAGGATGCGAAGGTACGGCAAGTCCTGGCGTCATACAAGCATCTCCCGATCCATCAGTCTTCTGAACATTTTCGTCTTCGCAGTTGGAATCGCCATTGGCCAGTTCTCGTATTACATGACCGAGATAATCGGCTCTTTTTTTCCATCGTGAAACATCAGTATTCCTCCGTCTTGAGATACCTTGATTCCCAATCCCAACTTGCTCAGCTCAATCGCCGCTGCGAGTCGACCGCCGCCTGAACTACCACCAGGTATCTTGAGAATAGCACCTACAGCCAACAAGCGCCCCTCATAGTCGACCAGTGTTGCACCATCAATCGCTAACAACTCCTGTCGAAATCGTCTGTCCAATTGTTGAAATGTCCGGTCACCAATCATTGTTGCGATCGCTCTCGTCTTATCCGAACCTATTCGATACAGGTGATCAGACGTTGACGTCACGATGCCTTCCCACTTTCTGCGGTTTCGGCTAAGGACAACTCCTATACATGCGCCTGTACGTGCAAATGAAGCATCCAGACAACTCTCGTATACAGCTTTACGCACATCTTCATTTTGAGGTCTGTGCATCTGAGTTACCACGGGGACATGAGTGAGAAAATGCCATCTTCCCGAGCGCCTGGCGAACAGGAGATTTCTGTCTTTGAGTATGAGAATTTCACCAAGTCGATTCAGTACTATGCCGATTCTGCCGTTCTGACTCCATTCTGCAACAAGACCTTGGCGAACTGGTGCGTAGCCAAACGGTTGTCCAGGATGCGGCAGCGATTCATGACTGAGGAGGCGCCCTTGCACGTCAAAAGACATCAGTGTGTCAATTCCATTGCTTAACACGAGACCAAAATCCTCTCGGCTGATTGCATCCAGAGTTACATTGCCGTTTCTATTGCTGGGATCGAACCCGATGGAAGCCGTTATTGGCTTTCCTTCGTACAGTCTTGAAGCCCAGACTCCAATCCGATCGAATGCAAGTAGCATCGCGGGCTCAAGATTCCGATCACTAATCGCCTTAACCACGATCTTACGTTGCAAGGTGGATAGTAAGTCGTCCGCGTATCGTTGATCTAATCCAGGCTCAATTTCAATGAGTGAACTAACAAATGCGTCTACAACGTTCTTTTCAGTCACGCGCCGGTTGAAGTACTGATCGAAGGGTTGCTTTCTGGTCAGCTCGAGACGGAACGTGTCGCTTCGCCTTAGTTTGAAGTGAATTGTGCACGGATCATCAAACGCAACACTTTGCTCCCTGTTGCTGGACCTAACGGTATCCGGAGAGAGTTTCGCGCCCGAGAAAAACGGGAGCAAGTAGCGTTCGCTCAGACTTCGAAGTAGTGCTTCTTCCATTCTGTTTCCTTTAGACCGCAATCTCCCCACTCATCAGGCGCGGCAGCAGCAGGTCGCGGGCGGCGCGGAGCTTCTCGTTCTGAAGATACAAAACCCGAAGCTGTTCATCGCATGGAACCGTCACTTCCTGGAACGCTCGTTTCAGGTGCTCTGGGGGTTCTAACAACGATTGTGCGGAAAACTCCTTCTTTGTGACCGAGGCAAAGATCGCGCCCCCACCAATAAGGTCTTCCTTGAAGAAATGCACCCGGAGTTGTTGCAGCAGCAGAGACTGATGTCCAGTCTTGCTCCGCAAAGCAGCGAGGCCGCGACCGATTACGATCTTATCAAGCGTGATATTCAGTCGCCCGACCGGAGCCCGAACACTGCATAGAATGTCACCGGCCTCAGCGACGCGGTTCAGTGCGGTCGAATAAATGCGGTTGGTTACAAACCGGTCGCCGAAGTCAGTTACGCCCTGGTGAAACGGAAGACCCTCACCATCTTCGTTATAGTATTTGGACTCCGGACTTTGCCCCATCGTGATTTCGGCCAATTCGCCCAGTGTCTTCTTCTCCCAACCTTCCGGCACGCGATTGGTGATGCGCGTGTGCTCGTAACCGGGGAAGCGGAGACGAACGAACCACTCGCAGTAGAGCTGACGTGCTGCCTCTTCCAGCAGCGTCATTCGCCGCCGGTTGTTTTCGATCAGGTCGTCGTAGGCTGTGAGGATGTCGGCGATGCGCCGCTGATAGTCGGCCTCTGGAAGCGTGATCTTGAACTCTTTCAAGATCCCGAGGTTGATGTGCGGCACGCCCGAACTGAGCGCGTGGTTAATGACACTCTGCACCGTCGCCGGTAACCGAAAGAAGTAGTAGATGAAGTGGGTGTCTGCGACTTCCGGATCTACGGTCAACTTCATCTGACTCTGCGAGATAATGTAGCGCTGAAACCGTGCTTCACGAGGTATCACGCCGACTTGACCAAGTGTGCCTCGCTGGGTGAAAACGAGATCTCCTGGGAGAGCGATATTCGAGCGGAGATCGTCCGCCTTCTTTTCCGATACAAACACGAAATCGTCATCGCGGAATAATGCCTCAGTGGGGAGATTGTTCCCCCGAATCACCGGAACACCTTCATCAACATAGTCGCGTGTCGTGAGGTTTGACCCAAAGGGGCCACCTACGAAAGCATAAGGAAACGATGCCTTAACGGCGTCTAGTGGCATCGTCCGCCATTTCATATCCCCAACTCCTCGAAATTCTCCTGAATCTTTGCTGCCAGTTCCACCGCTTCTTTGTTGAGGTCGGCCAACTCAGCATGGATATCGCGTAGGGTCTGCTCGAAGTCGAAGTCCCCGTCATCCTCGGGCGGAGCGACGCCGACGTAGCGGCCAGGGGTGAGACTCCATTCGGCAGCTTCAATCTCTGCACGGTCAACAAGTTTTACGAGACCCGGGACAGCCTGGAGTTCGGCCTTCGGGAAGCGGTCCTGCAGCCAAGTGACCTGCCGATGGAAGTAGACGGCGTGCTTCAATTGCTCGACGGCATCCTTGCGCTCTTCGTCAAGCTGCTTCATTAGTCGGCCAGCGGCGCGGCGGTCGTAGGCGGCTGACACGGCTTCATCATTTGCTAACTCGCCGCCCAGATCTGCCATCCGTGCAGCCAGCTTGTAGAGCAGGTCCACCTGTTTGATGAGGCCACGAATCGCTTCGGCGATTGCGTCAAACGCTTTGCGTGCTGTATGCTGGGTGTCATTCTTGTCAGGCAGTGCTTTGGCGTACTTCTGGCTAAAGGTGCGCAGTTCAGCAAGGAGCTTCTTCGCGTCGGTTTCGTAGAGTGTTTCCGCTTCGCGCAATTCGGTCACGGCATCGGCAACCGCCTGCCTCTTATCGGCGTCAAGCTTGGCGTGCTTTGTTACCGCCTTTGCGAGTGATTCGAAGCGTCCGCGCAGGTCAGCAAGCGTCTTTTCGAACTGTGCGAGTGTCGCCGGGATCGCCGCACTTTCGGCACAGACGCTGCCAAGGTAGTCTTTCACAAGTTCAAGGAACCGCTCCCGCTGGCCGCGATATAGCCAGACGATGGCGGCGAGATTGTGCATCTGCTCGGGTGAAAAGTCGAATATCTTGCGCGTGACTTTGCGGTAAACATTGCGCGCGTCGAGCATCAGCACCTTGTCCTGCAACTCGACGGGCTTGGCCCGATCAAAGAACCACAACTCGCAGGGGACGGAGCGAGTATAGAAGAAGTTGGAGCGGATGGAAATCATCACGTCCACATCGCCCGTCTCGACAATCTTGCGCCGCACTTCCTTTTCGCCATGTCCGGCGCTGGACGCCTGCGAGGACATGACGAATCCGGCGCGGCCTTTCTCATTCAGATAACTCCAGAAATAGGATATCCAAAGGTAGTTGCCGTTGCTGACCTTCTTCTCTTTGTTGACGCCTGGTAGTCCAAAAGGCAGACGCGGCTCGCCCTTGATGCGCTCGGCGTCAACGAGATCGACGTTGAAAGGCGGATTAGCCATCACGAAGTCGCACTTGCCAACTAGCGTATGCTCGTCCTGGTAGTAAGTGATGGCCTCGGCAATCTTTCCTTCCAGTCCATGCACTGCGAGGTTCATCTTCGCAATGCGTATAGTGTCTCGGTTTTTCTCTTGTCCGTAAAACACGACCTTCTTCGCAGTGTCGCCGCCCTCGTGTTCGATAAAATGGCTGGACTGCACGAACATGCCACCCGAGCCACTGGCCGGGTCTAATACAGTGCCGTGGTCTGGCTCGATGACATTGACAATGGTCTGGACGATTGAGGACGGCGTAAAGAACTCGCCGTTGTCATGCGCCTTCTGGATCGAGAATTTGGCGAGGAAGTATTCATAAATGCGACCGAAGACGTCGCCGGTGGCTTGTTTGATTTGCTCGCTGTTGAACAGGCGCATCAGGTCTTCGAGTACCTTGGTTTCGAAGATGCCGAAGTCCTTGGGCAGCACACCCTGCAACGGCTCAAAGTCGGCCTCGATAGCAGTCATGGCTTTTGTGATGAGCTGCGGCAGATCTGCTCCGCTGGTGGCCGCCTGTTGCATGATCCAGTCGAAACGGGCGGCTTCAGGCAACCAAAGAGCGCGGCGGCGGATGTAGTCAGCGGGCTGAACCTTGCGCTTGGGCATATCGCCGCTGATTTGATCTTGCTCTATCTGCTTTTTCGCGACCTCAAAACGGTTGGCCGCATGGCGGAGGAATATCACCCCCAGCACCGGCATGAAGTAATCGCTGGAAGTAAGTTTCGAATTGGCGCGCAGATTATCAGCAGCTTCCCAGAGGTCAGTCTCGAGTTTCTCTATGTTTTTGAAGGCATCGGTGGTCATTAGCGGATGATTCTCTCCGGTGTGCAATTTGATTCACTGCCACTGCTGGCGATGGAAAGCAAACCGGCGGCCTCTCCCTCTGAAACTTGCCTCGCAACGCCCCCGACGTCCGCTCCCAAAAGACAGACATGAAGGGATCAATTCAAATCTACGCGAAACATCACTTTCGGCAAGTAGTTTTGTCACCGCGATAAGAAAGTGGTCACAAAATGGTAGTATAAGACCCTTTGTTCGGCTTGGCTATGAGGTGCGGCGAGGTCGCGAATCTCGATCTGAACGAACTCCTTCTTCATATCCTAGTCCCTTCGCAAACAGATGACGATTAGGCTCTGACTAACACATGTGGCCCGGGTTGATTCTTCAAAATCGACTGTGATCAAGACCCGTGTGCCCCTATGGTCTGATATCGGTTTCCATTTCCCGATCCTGTTATTACTCTTTCCAAACCCAACTTTCTCAATTACAACCAATTAACTCAGAAACCGTCAAATCCATTGGAAACCGTCAGTCTCCATCCGTCGCCCGCCCGCAGGCGGGCCTAAGCCCATTTCCGTCCGAAGGATGGCTAACTTCCGTCACGCAGTGTCACCCTTCTGGTAAAGAACTCGCTTCCCTTTTCCTTGTCACCGACTATCAATCAACTCAACTTCTGGCAGCAAAGCATGAAACCTCAGCTTGCCCAACTCAGCCAAATCCCCTTGGCCTTTTCTCTCCTTCTCGAGAGCCGTCAGGAGAAGACGCAATAGGCCCTTGCCGTCTCGTAACTCCTCCATCTCTCCAGTCAAACTCTCAAACTTCCTCTGTAGCTCGCCCTGCGAGTCCCGCAAAACAACCAACTCCTCCCGGAGCCTTTGATTTTCTCTAACGACCTTTGTCGTCTCGTCCGCCTTGACAGTCTCAGCTGTCTCCGTCTCCAATATCCCTTCACGGTCAACGTACCGATTGACCTCCTTGCTGGCCATTGTCCAGCCATACCTATAGCACATCTTGTAAGGGCTCTTCAGCCTGTTTGCGTAGTAGGTAGCCGAACTATGCCGCAACATATGAGGGGTAACCCTCTTGCCCAAAGCTTTACGCCCCAAACGCCAAACAGTCATCTTCATAGCCCCATAAGCCATTGGGAATAGCTGGGCGTCGGGATTCCCTTTGGCAGGGTGAACCTCAAGCCACCTCTTTAAATAAACCTCAGACAGCGGTAGCGAAACAGTTCGAGGCTTAGTCTTGGAGAATTCCAATCGGATCATAAAGCAACCGATTTCATCCTTCCAGACCACGTGTTCCTTCTTCAGCCGTACATTTAGTAACTCCTCTGCCCTGGCACCGGAATCGAACAAAACCATTATGAGAGCTTTGTCTCTGACAATCGAAGTAGCCTCAATCATGGCCTCGACCTCATTCCGAGTCAAAGCCGAGACCTCTTTCATAGACACAGTCGTATCGATCCACTCGACCAATTCAGGGTAAGCTCTGTTATTACCATCCTTCCACTTCCAGAACTTCTTGATGGTCTTCTTGATGTCACCTTTTGTTGCGTCACTGAAGGGCTTTCCAGTTCTTGCGTGAAGTCTATCACTCTCAAGGTTCTGAATGAAAGTCTCCATGTCCGGATTACCAATTTCGGCAAAAGGCTTGCCAAACCACTCCGACAGCTGTTTCAGCATCCCCAAGTACTTCAGACACCGAGCCACTCCGATCTTCTTCTTGCCTCTGCCTGCTACTGCTTTACCGAGGACGCAGTCTCTGAGAAAGGCTGAGATCAAAATTCCATTCTCAGGGATCACGAGACCATCCTTCTCAAGCAGGGTAAATGCCTTTTCGTATTTCTCAGATCGATGGTGTATGTCGATCTTCCCCTCCGGATGTATAGTAACGCTGTTCTTGATTGTCATGAACGGTGCCAGGTTATGTCGCCTTTTAAGCTTTGCCCCAATTTAGTAACAAATCCGTGCTACGCCCACGCCGGGAGTCAAACCATTTTGTTACTATTTTGGTGTCTCGCAAGCCTTTCAGCCTGCGAGATCTTCTACCTGATATCTTTTTTTAAGCAGCGGAAGTATTTAAGCTTTTCGGTCACAGGGTCTAACGGAGAATGCGGAGTTTGCTCACTTGACAACTGCCACAAGTGGACGCGTCAATTGAGAACGAGGAAGTGGTGGCAGTTTTGGAGATGAGGGTCGCCAATGTGGGCATCATTTGTTTGATAGATTTGACGCCGAGCGATCGTCACCGAAAGAGCACAAAGAGCCCTTCTCGAGTCATCGGATTGAGGCTCCAGAAGCATCATTGTCGGACGTCCGACAATAGAAAGGTTAAGCTCGTCCTGAAGTTTTCACTCATAGGTAACGCGGACCCTGTCCGACAGCAATTCCTCTCTTGCTCGGGCTGTCTATTCGCGAAATAGTTCGTGGAAATTGTGAAAGCCTATCACTCAGATTTGGACATGGACTTCGTTAGATCGAATGCGAGGGGTTGTCTCCCGACCGGTCCAATCGAATTTCAAATCAATGGGAACTTGTCCTTGGGACGACGTTATTGTGACCAAGACTTTCAGGTTGTCAACAAGATTGTAAGTTGTGGCTGAATTCAATTGGCGTACTGAAGCTGATACCGAGAGCAAACGGGATGCGATATTAGCCGGAATTTTGGACGTGCCAAATTGGGGTTCAGATTGAGAAGGCGGCTTTCCCCCAACCGTGTAGGAGCATGTATCCAGAAGCTCGCACAGTGTGTCCTCTTGTGAGCAAACATAAATAGTGACTTCAAATTCATATATTCGCGAATCAATTGAAGAAAAAGCACGATCCATGTCGTTACTCAAGATGTCAAAGAAGCTTGGAGAATACTCGACTCGGTAGGAAAGGTCGAGTTCGTGATCGGTTGATACGCGATCGATCTGGTAAGTCGTTAGCGGAGAGGATGCTTGTGGTACGGTTGGGCGAGGATGTTCCGAAATTTTCGGATCAACGGTGACGTTTGGGGAAACAGTTTGCTTTGGGGCGTGAAAGATCTCGCCGATCCACATCCGACCGGTAAAGAAAACGAAAATTGTTATGATAGCTGCTACAATCCCTATTATCTTACCCATATTGATCCGTCTAATAATTTTATAGCATACACGCTAAAGAACCGTTGTCGGAGTGCAATTGTCAAGCTCTATCAACGATGTGGAATTTGGTGGCCAAAGGGGAAATCCGTCGGATTGTATGTAAGCATCGCAACGAAGTGGATGAGTCTGCGCGGCGCGAAGTTCTTAGCGGCTTCGCCGGAGTAGATGGCTTGGTGTGACTTGGTTTAGCGTCCATTGGTCAGTTCCGCAGCTATTACAGTAGGCTCGGTGACCACAAGTACGATGTGTTGGTTGGGTAATTGCCCAACCTAATCCGCTTAGAAATCGCTTGACCCTTTTTCAATTTTTCATAGTTTGTAATGTGAGGGTACTTTGTTCTCGAAAGTCAGAGGGATAATGGCAGACCTGAAATGCAGACGACTAGTTGTGCTGGCGGCTTTATTGCCAGCGGTCTTAGCTCTTTTTCTCACTTGCAGCAAGAGCAGTTCTCCGGACCAGGGTGATGTCACCCCGCCCTCGCCTGTTAGTGACTTGCGCAGCTCCGTCTTGACATCCAGCAGCATTGCTCTGACTTGGACAGCCCCGGGGGATGATGGCAGCACGGGGAGAGCTTCCCAGTATGACATACGTTTCTCGACATCGACCATTACTGATGCGAACTGGGCATCATCCACACCGGTTGCTTCCGAACCGACTCCATCGATTGCGGGAAGCGGCGAATCCTTTACAGTTACCGGACTCACAGCTGGAACCACATTCTATTTCGCCATCAAAACAGCTGATGAGAAACCAAACTGGTCGAATCTTTCGAACATCGTCAGTGCTACAACAAATGCCGCAAGTGACGTAACTCCTCCTTCAGCCGTATCGAATCTGGCCACGACA
>Ga0209777_10002170_pt1 | contig 26486 bp, 25 predicted proteins | sample FrelakmetHBP12HB_FD_187147 | JGI IMG/M metagenome (GOLD analysis project Ga0209777, IMG submission 187147) | Freshwater lake sediment microbial communities from the University of Notre Dame, USA, for methane emissions studies -HBP12 HB (SPAdes)... | ecosystem: Environmental > Aquatic >... | reverse complement strand
CCGCCGTAAGGGTTAGTATATTAAGGCTGTAAGGTCCCTCTTGCAGGCCTTTACAGCTTGGTCAACCAGCTCAGGCGCACCCAGCCGGCTGGTTTTTCCAACCTCGCCCAATCTCCCTGGATCTCCAGCACATTCACCCGCTGGTCTTTCGTGAGACTGTCAACCAGCCTGGAGGTGGTGTCGTTCGGTGCGTCGTGCACCCACAGGTGCGCTCCGAGGAAGATGTACGGCGTCCCGACCGGAGCGGGAACCGGAGGCGGGTTGTTCACCGGCGGTGGTACGACCGGACCGATCGGGCCGGCCTCTCCAAGGTTTTCCATATAGGCACGCCGGAAAACGCTTACATCCATCGGCTTGCGTCTCAATCCCAGTACATCCTGATAACTGCCCGGCAGCAGGCACTTGTCACCCGTGAACTGGTGACCGACAATGTTCTCTTTCACGATCCCGGTATCTGTAAAGATCGGGTCGTAATCCGGCAGCCACTTATCGTGCAATTCCTTCCAGGTCATATTCGTTGTAACACTGGGCTGTTTTCCGTAAGCTGCAAACCAGATCTTGTAATTACCCAGCCAGGTTTTCATGGTGGGGGCATAGGTTGTGATGAACCCTCGTCCCGTATACAATCCAGTGACCGGCCATACCTTAGCCAGGGCTTCAGCAAAGGACTTGCAGTGACTATCCAGAGCCCAGGGTGCGAACACCGGTACGTCAGCCCAAGGCAGGCGTCCCGCCGTAGCCAACTGCCATTTATTCCAATCGCTCCACCACTGCTCCAGGTCACCCCATAGGGAGAGCACCGGCAGGCCGGTTTTCTTCAATGTCTGGGCCGCGAAATCCGCCTGGTTGTTCGCGCTCACCAGGGGATCATCCCACCAATAGGCATGCAAGCGGAGGCTCTTGGGGTATTTCGCCATGCTCGCCGCATTCTTCTGAAAACTCGTGTCAACCTGGAGGCCTGACCCGGCCTTGAGAATTACGTCGGTGACGCCGCCATCGATGAGTTCCTGTGGCTTGAGCAGCACATCCCAGTGGCTGTGGTCAGTGACCAGTACCGGATCAGTAATAATGGTTGCAGGCATATGTGCTCCTTTTTAATATCAAGGAATTCGAGAAGCCTCTTCTGCTCTTTTTGGAAACAGGGTCAATTTACAAAAATATTATAGCACAATGGGTACCTGACCTCTTGACAGCGCTACGGTCAATCCTCAGCTTTCCCAGGATCGCTATTTCTGCAGAATTTTTTTGCTGGAACAGCAAGAATCAGGTGGCAGGCTGCCCGGAAATCGGTACAATAGGCACATGACCAACTTGACCCAACTTTCCGCAGACTACCAGCGCATCGAACAGGCCATCCGCTTCCTGGAGGACAACGCCCAGCGTCAGCCGGCTTTGACCGAGGTGGCCGCCCACGTGGGCTTGAGCGAGTACCATTTCCAGCGCTTGTTCACACGCTGGGCGGGGATCAGTCCCAAACGCTTCCTGCAATTCCTCACCAAGGAAAACGCCAAAGCGTTGCTCTGCCGAACCTCGGTCCTGTCCGCCGCGTACGAAGCCGGGCTCTCCGGCCCGGGCCGCCTGCATGACCTGCTGGTGCAGTGTGAAGCTGTTACACCCGGTGAATACCGGACGAAAGGCGCAGGCGTGGAAATCGCCTACGGCTTCCACCCCACCCCGTTCGGTGAATGCCTGCTGGCGCTGACTGGGCGCGGCATCTGCTTCTTCGGCTTCGTCCAGGGCGCTGACCGCCTCAATCTGCTGGCCGGGCTCCGCCGGGAATGGGCCAATGCCACCTTGCAGGAAGACCCGTCCCGCACCCGCCTGGTGGTGGAAAAGATTTTCGCACCTCGCCCCGGCGCTACCATCGCCTTGCACCTGCGCGGCACGAACTTCCAGATCAAGGTCTGGGAAGCGCTCCTGCGCCTGCCGCCCGAGGCGGTAATCAGCTACGGGGCGCTGGCTGAACAGGTCGGCTCGGGTAAAGCCGCCCGGGCGGTTGGGAGCGCCGTCGCCCGCAACCCGGTGGCCTATATCATCCCCTGTCACCGAGTGCTGCAGAAGGCGGGTGGGTTTGGGAATTATCGTTACGGCGCGGCCCGCAAGCAGGCCATCCTGGGCTGGGAAATGGCCCAGGTGGAAGGTTGATTAGCAAAGAGCGTGATTTTCATAAACCCGGAGTGGAATATTGGCGGGACAATTTTTGTTGACGTTTTAACGTTATCTTAACAATAACTTGGTAAAATAAGACTAATACAGTCTTGTTTTATTGTTATTGTTTAACAGGAGCCAACCATGGAACGCAAACTCAAACACGTCGCCGTACCATCCTCCGAGATCACGCCCCACAGCCTTTATCTCTCGCGCCGGGATTTTTTGAAGGCGGCCGGGATAGTCAGTGCAGCCGCTTTCCTGGCGGCCTGCGGGGTGAATATCGCCTCCACAACCGGAACCGGTCCCGGGTCCGTGACGCCAACGTTGACACAGAGTCCACCGGTGCCCGATGACGCCCAGGGTCAAACCACCGACGAACTGGGCAGCCCGCTCAACACACTCGATCAAATCACGAATTACAATAACTACTATGAGTTCTCCACCAGCAAGCAGGCCGTGAACCCGTTATCCAAGAATTTCAAGACCACTCCCTGGGCGGTGGAGGTCGGCGGGCTGGTCCAAAACCCAAAAACCTACGCGCTCGAAGACCTGCTCAAGTTCGAGCAAAAGGAACGCATTTACCGTCTGCGCTGCGTGGAAGCCTGGAGCATGGTCATCCCGTGGACCGGTTTCGAGCTGGCCGACCTGTTGAATGAAGTCCAGCCCATGACCAGCGCCAAATATGTGCACTTCGTCACCCTGATGGACAAGACCCAGATGCCCGGCGAAGGCGACCCGCTCTACCCCTGGCCTTACAGCGAAGGCCTGCGCCTGGACGAGGCCATGCAGCGCCTTACGATCATCGCCACCGGCCTTTACGGCCAGCCTCTGCCGAATCCAGACGGCGCTCCGCTGCGGCTGGTGGTGCCATGGAAATATGGTTTCAAGAGCATCAAGGCAATCGTCAAAATTGAACTGGTTGAACAGCAGCCGGAGACCTTTTGGAACGATGTTTCTCCGAGGGAATACGGCTTTTACTCGAATGTCAACCCCAATGTGGATCACCCGCGCTGGAGCCAGGCCAGTGAACGGCGCATTGGTGAATTGAGCCAGCGTCCGACGCTGATGTTCAATGGCTACGCCGACGAGGTGGCCAGCCTCTATACAGGGATGGATTTGCGTGCCAACTATTAGGAGGACAAGGCCAAAGTTCACCTGGCTTCAGATCGTCATCCATGTTCTCGGCTGGCTGCCGCTGGCATGGATCTTGTATAAATATTTCACCGGCAGGTTATCTGTCAACCCCATCCAGGATATCGAACAACGGCTGGGACTCACTGCTGCCTATTTCCTGATCGCCTCGCTGGCCTGCACTCCGCTGAATACGCTGTTTGGCTGGCGAGAACCGCTCAAGCGCCGCCGCGCCCTGGGGCTATATTGTTTCATGTATGCCAGCCTGCATGTGCTGACATTTACCGGCCTGGATTATGGCTTCAACCTGCATTTGATCCTCGGCATCGTTCTGAAGAAACCTTACGCCATCGTCGGTCTCGCCACATTCATCCTACTGCTTCCGCTGGCAGGCACCTCCTTCCGCTGGTGGATGAAGAAACTGGGTCGCAAGTGGACCAACCTGCACCGCCTGGTTTACCTGGCCGGAGTGCTCGATATCCTACACTATGCCTGGTCCAAAAAAGGCAACCTATTCACCTTAAGTGGAGACATCCTGCAGCCTCTATTATGGGGGCTGCTACTCCTGCTCCTGCTAGGCTTGCGCCTGCCACCTGTGCGACGGTGGGCCAGCCGCTTGCGGCAGAAGCCCGCCAGCGTGGCCTGATCAAACTCCCAGCCTCTATTTGCTTTTTCCTCTTCCACAAGGAAAAAGAGGCGAAGAAGGATGCAGGGTCGCGAAGCGACCCTGCATCCTTCTTCGCACAATTCTCCCCTACCCGAATCGAGGAAGTACGGTGGAATCGTTTGACGCCGCCTCCATTATGCTATAAGATAGCACCATGGAGACGGCTTTTTTTGCCGCACATCCCCAGGAGAAAATTATGTCAGAGACCAACTCCCCCATCTACGAGCGCCCCGCCGAATTGCTCCAGAACCTGATCCGCTTTAACACCACCAATCCGCCCGGCAATGAACGCCCATGCATCGAATACATCAACGGATTGCTGACCGAAGCCGGAATTGAAACGACCATGCCGGCTAAAACGCCGGAACGGCCCAACCTGATTGCCCGCTTGAAAGGCGAAGGTAAAGCCCCGCCGCTCCTGCTCTATGGTCACGTGGACGTGGTCACCACGGAAGGCCAGAAATGGCAACAGCCTCCTTTCGACGCCAGTATCGTGGACGGTTTCCTGTGGGGCCGCGGCGCGCTGGACATGAAGAGCGGCGTCGCCATGATGCTGGCCGCCTTTCTAAAAGCAAAAGCCGAGAAAGCCGCTTTGCCCGGTGACGTGATCCTCTGTGCCGTCGCCGACGAGGAGGCCGGGGGCGACTACGGCAGCCGCTTCCTGGTCAACGAACACGCCGGTCTGTTCAAGGATGTCAATTATGCTCTTGGCGAGTTCGGGGGCTTCAACATGAGCATGGGCGGCAAGCGCATGTTCCCCATCATGGTGGCCGAAAAACAATGCTGCTGGATGAAAGTCACCTTCCACGGACGAGGCGGGCACGGCTCGATGCCCGTCCACCACCAGGCCATGGCGAAACTCGCCCGAACCCTCGGCCTGCTCGATCGGGAACAACTGCCCTACCACCTGACGCCCGCGGTCCGCTTGATGCTGACCAGCATTGCCGACGCCCTGGGCGGCGCCACCGGACTCGCCGTCCGGGCTTTGACCAGCCCCCTGCTGGCCGGAGCAATTATCGGGGTTCTCGGCGAGCGCGGCAGTATCTTCGCGCCCTTGCTTCATAACACCATCAGCCCGACCATTCTGAAAGCCAGCGACAAGGTTAACGTCATCCCCTCGGAAACATCCATCGGCCTGGACGGACGCCTGCTCCCCGGCTTTACGCCCAAAGACATGGAAAATGAGATGCAAGCACTGCTCGGCTCAGATTTCGACCTGGAACTGCTGGAGCACGACCCCGGGCCATCAGCCCCGGATATGGGCCTGTTCGACACACTCGGTGCGGTGATCAAAGAGTGTGACCCGCAGGGGATCCCAGTGCCTTTTGTGATGAGTGGCGTGACCGACGCGCGCTTCTTCACCAAGCTTGGCATCCAGACTTATGGCTTCACCCCGCTTCAATTGCCAGACGATTTCAGCTTCATCGGCACCATCCACGCCGCCGATGAGCGCGTCCCGGTAGCAGCGCTGGACTTCGGAGTGCAGGCAATTTTCAAAGCACTACAGAATTTTCATTAGCAGATATTTCCCCTGTGTGTTCCCTCATGTCCAAATCCCAAAAAGGAGAATCCCATGCCCACCGTATCTGCACAGCAAGCCCTCGAGATCCTGCGAAAAGGCAGCGAGACATTTCAATGGTATGTCATCCCGCTGCTGGCATTCGTCTTCTACGTCTATACCGTGGAAGCCGAGAAGCGCAACTGGAGCCTGTTCCTGGCCGGCCTGGCCTTCTGGGGCATGGACTGGTTCAATGAGATCTGGAATGGCCTGGTCTTCCATTTCACCAACTATGCCCCCGTATGGGGCGCACCCGGCCGGACCGCCTTCCTCATCCTCATCGGCTTGAACATCGAGATCTGTTTCATGTTCGCCGTCTCAGGCATCATCTGGACCAAGATGCTTCTTCCAGACTCGAAAACGAAGATCCTGGGCATCCCCAACCGGGCTTTCATCGCTGTTGCCGGGGCCGCTTTTTGTGTCTTTGTGGAATACCTGCTCAATTCGGTTGGCGCCCTCACCTGGGATTATTCCTGGTGGGGCCGCAGCGCGCCCTGGCTCATCTTCCTGGTCGGCTACCTGACCTTCTTCGTTGTTGCCTTTTGGGTATTTGATATGAAAACGGTGAAAAGCAAGCTCATCACCGTCGGGAGCATCTGGGCTCTGGATATCCTCGCCCTGATTGTATTTATTCCCGTATTGCACTGGATCTAGTAAAAAAAGACCGGGGGGGACTTACCAGGAACATACAAGATTATGGGGCAGGCAGAGGCTGGGGTCACGGCTTCCAGGTGAAATCGCCCCCGCCAACCCCCATCAGCATGTCGCCGCGCTGGATGTCATCCTTGCCGACATCCTTGAGCAGCACGCCGACGTTGTCGCCCGCTCCAGCCTGGTCCAAAGTTTTTTGGAACATTTCGAGCCCGGCGACGACCACCCGCCTGGTGCTATCCCCTCGCTGGATATCCACCTCGTCGCCTGTGCTGAGGGTGCCCTGCTCGATGCGCCCGACCGCGACCGTGCCGCGGCCGCGGATAAAGAATACGTCTTCGACTTTCATGCAGAAAAGGGGATCATTGGACATATTTGCTTTCCCTCATTCAGCCTTATGGATCAGGCCTCTTGCGAAAGGTTATACGAAAGGATGGTTTTTTCGCTCATGGTTAAGCAAAAGCCAGCCCCTGAGTTTGCTGATTGCTTGCTGCTCGATATTCTAAGGCGGAAGGATTATTTCCTTTTTGCAGCGCCTTCGACATAGATAGCAAACCCGTCCGGGTTTCCGGGCGGTGCAAGCTCGAAGCGGGTGATGATGGTTCCGTTTTTCCCCTTCAAGAAGGTAGTACGGGAGCGCGGGGCGGACGGCTCCGGGTCGCTGACCATGATGATGGAATCTTCGGCAGCGGTGACCACATAGGGAGTGACATGTCCTTCGTTATCAAAGTAGATGGCCCGCATACTCCCAGTGGGGTCCGGGTAGATAATCGTGAGGTCGTCGTGAGCGAAGGCGGGGCGGTCGGGTGTGGCGGGGAAATCCACGTGGTTCTCTCGCAGCAGGACCTGTCCCTGCAGGTCAAAATGAAAGGTCATGCCTCCGCCGCCCTGACCGGGTACACCGCCGCCTTCACCAATCCATTCCCCCAACAAGAATTGCCAGAAATCCCAATTGGGTGCAGTCATTGAGTTTCTCCTAATCTCTGATTATTCGATACTTGTTCCCTAAAGTTTTGGAAACCTGCTGACCACCAGCGCCTCGGTCGGCAGGAGGCCCTTGTCACCGAGTTTCATCTCGGCGGGAGCCGGACCGGCCTTGTCGGGCGCGGATTGATACACGTAGATCGGTGTCCCCTCGAGGGCGTACTTCAATTCGACGAAGGCCTGCCCGGTCAGGGTGCCGTCCATGTCAGCGGCGCAACTGGTAACCCAGCCGATGACCCGGCCGCGCTTGTCGAGCAACGGGTCGCCGTTGTGGGCCATGCGCACGCCTTTCTCGGGGAAGCGGAAGCGCACCACCACACCCTTGCGGGTCTGCTCGTGCGCGATGTAGGCCTCGCGCCCGATGAACCAGGGCTTACTGGTCTTCACATAGGCCCCGAAGCCGGATTCGCCCAAGCCCAGGTCGGGATAGCCGCCTTTTCCGGAGCCAAACCCCATCTCGTGACCGTAGAGCGGCAGGCCGGCTTCGGTCCGCAGGGAATCGCGCGCCCCCAAGCCGATGGGCCTGACGCCAAACTTTGCACCGGCTTTGAGGACGGCATGCCAGAAGGCGACAGTCCTTTCGGGATGGACGAACAACTCGAAGGCCATTTTCTCGCCGGTATAACCGGTGCGTGAAACAATCAGGTCAAACCCGCCCACCACCGCATCGCACAGGTTGGTGCGCTTGAGCGCCATGATGCGGCGGCGGGCCTCGGCATTAACGCCCATCGCCAGCAGGATCTCCAGGCTCTTCGGGCCCTGCAGGGCGATGTCCACCCGCATGTCAGCGCCCGCTTGCGGGTCGCGCAGGTTGCGGAGCACGGCGTGGTAGCCGTAAGCCCGCGCCCCGGGCCGGGTGTTATCCACCTTCACCTTGCCTTCCAGCACCGCTTCGAGCCAGGTGCGATCCTTGTCGTCGTTGGATGCGTTGACCACCATCAGGAACCTGTCCCACGCCCGCCGGTAGATTAGGGTGTCGTCGATCACGCTGGCGTCTGGGGCCAGGAACTGGGAGTAGAGGCTTTCGCCGGGTAGCAGCGACCCGCAATTGTTGGCGACGACCGAATCGAGGAACGAAGCAGCCTCGTCGCCTTCCACCTGGTAGACGCCCATGTGCGAAACGTCAAACAGGCCTGCGGCCTGACGGGTGGCCATGTGCTCTTCCATCACCGTCGAGTACCAGACCGGCATTTCCCAGCCTGCGAACGGGATGATCTTCGCTCCCATCTCTTTGTGGACATCATAGAGCGGAGTGCGGCGGAGGGTCTCGGCGGGGGGTGTCCATTTGAAATCGGGGCGGGGCTTTTCCTGCCCGGGACCTGTCACACCGATATAATAGGGTTTGATTTCGCTGACGGGGTTTCTTTTACCGGGTGCGGCGTCAGGCGCAGCGTCTGGCGATTCGATGACCACGATGGGGCCAGGCATGCGGCGCGGGGTGCCGTCCGGTGCGCCGTCCAGGTTGAAGGATGTGTAGGAATCGGATAGATCTCTCAGCCAGGTGGCGACCAGGTTGGCACCTTTCAACGGCAGGGACAGGCGGTAATGGTCCCAGGCCACGCAGGTCAGCTTGCCGATCACTTCGCCGAGCGGGGTGATGATCATCGTCGGCTGGCTCCCGCCAGGTTTAAGGGCCGACAGGTCGGAGGTTACGGTGTAGTTCAGGAACTCGCGCACTTCGGTGCCCGTCAGCTCGTAAACGCCGGTGGCAGCCTTGTCATCCAGATAATAGAAATGGGGGTAGGCGTGCGAAGCCGGTTCGAAGTCCAGGCCGGAGGCTTTTGCCAGTTCGCGCAACCGCAGGCGGGCATCGTTCAGGATCTTGAAATCCACCTTGGCGCGGCGCGGGCTTTTCCCATGAGGGGTGGGGACGCTGTGCGGCGCCGCGGCGAGCAGTACATCTGCAATTATATCGGCCAGTTGCTGCGACTTCTGCTCATCGAAGCCGCGCTGGGTGATCCAGGGCGTGCCCAAGCGGATGCCGGACGGGTCGAGGGCACTTTTATCGCCGGGGATGGTGTTGCGGTTGACGACGATGCCGGCCACGTCCAGGATGCGGGCGGCATAATCACCGGTGAGGGAGGTGCCATCCGGGCCCTTGATGGTGGACACATCCACATTGAGCATGTGTGAGTTCGTCCCGCCGAAGGGGATACGGAAACCACGTTCCTTCAGGCGCTCGGAGATCGCCAGAGCGTTCTTGATGGTCTGCTTCTGGAGTTTCTCGAACTCTTTTGTGCGGGCCAGTTTGAAAGTCAAGGCCAGTGCAGCAAAGATGTGGACGTGCGGACCGCCCTGTTCGCCGGGGAAGACAGCCCGGTCGATCTTCCTTGCCAGTTCCGGGTCGGTGGTCAGGATGACGGCGCCGCGCGGCCCATCGAGGGTCTTATGGGTTGTGGAAGTGATGACGTGGGCATAGCCGACCGGGGAAGGGACGACGCCTGCCGCCACCAACCCGCCGATGTGGGAAATGTCCGCCAGCAGGTAGGCCCCGGCCGCGTCAGCGATCTGGCGGAACTTTTTCCAGTCCGGGATCCATGGGTAGGAGGAGTAGCCGCAGATGATCATCTTCGGTTTGTGTTCCCTGGCGAGGGCCATCACGTCGTCGTAGTTGATCTGCTCATTGTGCGGGTCCACGCTGTAAGAGACGATGTGGTAAATCTGGCCGGAGCGGTTGGCAGGGGAGCCGTGCGTCAGGTGGCCACCGTGGAACAGGTTCATGCCCATGACGGTGTCGCCGGGCTGAACCAGGGCGTCGTAAACGGCGTTGTTGGCTGGAGCGCCCGAGAGCGCCTGCACGTTGACGTAGATCTGCTCGGGTTTGACATTATTGGCGGCGAAGGCCTCGGCGCAGCGGCGCTTTGCCAGCGATTCGACGATGTCGGCGTACTCGGTGCCTTTGTAGAAGCGCGGGTCCGAGTAGCGGCGGAAATCTGCCAGGCGGGCCGGGTAATCCAGGATCTCCTTCTGGGTCAGTTTCTGGTCGGCCTTATTGGGATAGCCTTCAGCATAGATATTCTGGAAAGCGGTGGCCATGGCCTCGCGCACTGCCAGCGGGGCCTGGCTCTCGGATGGGATCAAGAGGATCTTGCGGGCTTGCCGTTCGGCTTCGATCTGGGTCAACTCATAAACTTCTGGGTCAAGGTCAGCGAGCGAACCGCGGAAGAGGAAGTCAGACATGGGGGAGCCTCCTGATAGAAGTTTTTCAAACTTATGGGAGTAGATCAACCAGCAGATGAATTGTAGGACGAGTCAGAGAGCGGGTCAAGTGAATAAAAGCACTTGCGTGGTGAATTTGCTCCCGAAAGAGAATAATCGAGACGCAGGAGACGAAGGCTTTTAGGCTGCAGCCTGTCCGGATCCATTTTCAACTCCGCCTCCCAACTGGCCCGCATAATGGGCGGCGACCAGCCCGGCATAGACCAGCATGGGAGGCAAGAGGAGGAAGAGGGTGAAAGGGGCAACCAGAAGAATGATATTAAACAAACCCATCCCGACAATGAGAAACACCATCAAATACTCAATGAACCGGAGGCGGGTCATCTTCCATAAGTGGAGCGGGTTCATTGCCTCCCAGGCCGAGCCTTCTTCAGCCAGCACGACCAACATGGCGGGGAAGAAGAAAACATACGCAATGGAGTAAACGAACAAGAACAGCAGAACACAGCACAGCACTGCGCCGAAGACGGCCAGTAGGAGTTCAGGTTTTATCGAATTGGCAAAGATGAGCGGCAGGTAGAGCAGAATGGTCGCAAAGAGCAATGGCAGCAGCCAGACCGCATTGACCAGGGCAAACTTCCCTCCAAGTTTCCAGAACAACTTCCAATCCTTCAACTCGGGGATGGGCGGTTCTTCGCCTTTGCTGACCCGGCGGACGATCTCGATCATCCAGCCAAATACGGGAGCCGCACCGATGATGGTATAGGTCAGCAGGCTGGCAATGAGGAATTTCCTGAACCAGTCCTTGTTTTTGAAGAGGAACCCGAATGGTGCGCCGTAATTGAGCATTATGGTCTTCACGTCCATTTTAATGCAAAAAGACCTGACAGGTTTTGGAATCCTGTCAGGTCTCTATCCAGTGGGCGCAAAGGGACTCGAATATCATCCCCATTGGGGACCCCTGACCTTACATTAGAACCACCTCACGGCGGTTCAGTGGGCGCAAAGGGACTCGAACCCCTGACCTTCTCTGTGTAAGAGAGACGCTCTAACCAACTGAGCTATGCGCCCAACGGGGCTATTATACCGAGTTTCAGCCAACTGTGATACACTTTTATCCAAATCCCCGACCTGGAGAATCCCATGCGTATCGTCCGCTATCAAACCAAGAACGAAGCCGCACGTTATGGCTGGATCCTGGAAAATAAAGTCGGCCTCATCGAAGGGGACATCTATGGCGATTACCACCGCCTGGAAGCCGAAACGCCGCTGACGGAGGTCAAACTGCTGGCCCCGGCCCAGCCATCCAAGATCATCTGTATCGGGCGCAACTATGCTGAACACGCCAGGGAACGCGAAGTCGAATTGCCAAAAGTACCTCTGATCTTTTTAAAACCGCCCTCTTCCATTATCAACCCCGGCGAACCCATCGTCCTGCCGCCGCAGTCCCAACAGATCGAACACGAGGCCGAGCTGGTGGTCGTCATCGGCAAGCGCGGGCGCAACATCATCGCCGAGGAAGCAAAGAACTACGTGTACGGCTACACGATTGGCAACGACATAACTGCCCGCGACCTGCAAAAGCTGGACGGCCAGTGGACGCGCGCCAAAGGCTTTGACACCTTCTGCCCCTTCGGTCCGTGGATCGACACCGAGTTCGATCCCTCCGACGCGGTCATCACCTGCAGGGTCAGCGGACAGCCGCGCCAGATGGCGTCAACGCGTGACATGGTCTTCAATGTTAACGTGCTGGTTGCTTTCATCTCATCCGTGATGACATTCGAAGCGGGCGATATTATTTTCACCGGCACCCCGGCCGGGATTGGCCCCCTTATGCCGGGCGACACTGTCGAGGTCGAGATCGAAGGCCTCGGCAAACTGGTCAACCCGGTGGCCGCGCAGACATGATTATCGAAAATTAGACCAGCCCTGCGAAGATAATTTCTTCGCAGGGCTGGTCTTTATATCCGGTCGATCTGTTTCAATACTTTCTTGAACCTGGTCAACTGCGCGGGTGTCAGCTCCGCTTGCCGTGCCTCCAGGATGGACAGCAATTTCCCTTTATTCTTTTGGTCCACCGCACAAAGGATGCTTTCGGCATGGGTTGGCACATCGCGCGGGATGCAGGCCTGGATTCGTTCTAACAGGAACTGGAAGATCTTCTCTTTATGCTCTTCATTGGCGGTCGCGACCTTGGCGAGCACCCGCATCCCCCATAACTGCGTGATGACTGTGCCACTTTCCGTGATGCGGATGACATCGTCAATCTGTGCCCAAATCTCTTGCGGGCACCGGTCGGCAATCGCTGCCAGCCCGATCATGGCTCCCCAGACCATGCGGTTGTCCTTGCTTTTGAGCAATTTCAGAAAATCGTCCCCGTAATCGGCGATCAGGCCAGGTTCGAGGGTGCCGATCTCGTAGAGTACCTTCAAGCAGTCACTGCGGATGTTCTTATTCTTGTTCTCCAGGTTTTCAGCGATCTCCCGGATCCCATCCTTATTCCTTGTCTCGACCAGTTCTTTCGCCAGTAACTGGTTGGGGACTTCGTCGCGCCGGTTTTGGAAGAATGCAATTTTATCCAGGGTGGACATAAAAGCCTCCGTTCTTTTCTAATGAGATTTTACAGCAGATTTCTTCATTTTTCTCCCTTTCTTTGCTATCATCTCCCCTTGTTGGTACAATAGAAGGGATGCTTACCGGTACAGTGTTTGACATTCGCAAATATTCCATCCACGACGGTCCCGGCATCCGCACGGCAGTGTTCTTCAAGGGCTGCCCGCTGGAATGCCACTGGTGTCACAACCCCGAAGGGCGCGGCTACCAGCCGGAGTTGATCTTCCGTCCCAACCGTTGTATCCTGTGTGATGATTGCCTGACGGTCTGCCCGAACGAAGCGGTCACACGCCAGGGGGATACCATCCGGATCGACCGGAGGCGCTGCAAGGTCAGCGGTGCGTGTGCGGCGGCCTGTAATGCTGAAGCGTTGCAGGTGGTCGGGCGGGAGATGACCGTCCAGCAGGTGCTTACCGAAATTGAAGAGGATACAGTTTTCTATGAACAGTCCGGCGGCGGCGTGACCTTCACAGGCGGCGAACCGCTCGCCCAACCTCGCTTCCTGCTGGACCTGCTGTCAGCCTGCCGCACCCGCGGCCTGCATACTGCCGTGGACACCAGCGGTTTCGCCCCCTGGCCGGTGCTCGACGAGGTTCGACCGCTCGTGGACCTGTTCCTCTACGACCTGAAACTGATGGATGATACGCGCCATATCCAGTGGACGGGTGTCTCGAATGCCGACATCCTGAGCAACCTGCGGAGGCTGTCAGAATTGGGGCATCAAATAAAGGTCCGCATCCCACTCATTCCCGGTATCAACGACGATGAAGAGAACCTCCGGCAAACCGGCGAATTCCTGGCCGGGCTGCCACATGTCCCACCGGTGGAACTGCTCCCGTACCACAATATCGCCGAGGGGAAATATGCCGGCCTGGGGATGGAGTATGCGTTATCCGACGTACACTCTCCAACACCAGAGAGGATGATGGAAAGTGTCGCAGTATTGCGCGGGTACGGGCTGGAAATAAATCCATAGGAGGCTGGATATGACAACAATGACTGTCCAACTCAATAACTTCATCGTGAGGGCCAAAGCAGCCACTTATGTCGGCAGCGGCGAGGCGACTGCATCCTGCCGCCCCGGTTCGCATGATCTTCAGTTCAGCGATGGGGCGTTCCATTATTTGGACAGTTACTTTGGCGGTGCGGATTTCATCGGTGAAGAAGTGGTTTATTTTGAAGACAAGCCCGTCTGGGCAATGAATTATTATGGCTGTCTCCTTGCCCCCGACAGGATCGCTGCCGAAGAAACCGGACAGATGATCAAGGAAAGTCTTGCGCGGCTTTATCAGCAAAACCGTTTTCTCGGCGGCTTTGAATACACCGATGGGAGAGACACGTACCATGACACCAACGAAGGTGATGTCAACTCTTTCACAGGCAAGGAATGGATCGAGCGGGACGGTATCCGCGTGTACGAATTGGTCTATCACGGCGGCCTGATAAAGTAGTGCGCTGATCATTTTCGGAAGTCGCCATTCGCCCAGATGCCTGCCGCCACTTTTCTGCAGATGGGTGCCCATTATCGCGATAAAATAATCCATGAGGTAACCCATGTCCATGACCGACCGTGTCCGCAAACTCCGCCAGCAGTCCCTCGAGGCGAAAGAAACCATTTCCTGCGAGCGCGCCGAACTGCTGACCGAATTCTATAAACAGGATTTACATCCCTTCTCCATCCCGGTTCACCGGGCGATGGCATTTGATTATTTAATGGAGCACAAGGCTGTCACCATCGGCGAAGGAGAACTCATTGTCGGCGAGAAGGGACCCGCCCCGAAAATGGCTCCAACCTATCCAGAACTGTGCTGCCACAGCCTCGATGACCTGGATATCCTGAACTCGCGCCCCAAGACCTCCTTCAAAGTCAGCCCTGAGACGCGCAAAGCCTACGAGGAGAAAGTCATCCCATTCTGGGGCGGAAAATCACTGCGCGACCTGCTCTTCCGTGAAATGACCGATGAATGGAGAGCTGCTTACGAAGCCGGGATCTTCACCGAGTTCATGGAACAGCGCGCCCCTGGTCATACAGTACTGGACGGGAAAATCTACCACAAGGGCATGCTCGACTTCATCGCCGAGATCAATGCCCGACTGGCGGCGCTGGATTATTTAAATGACCCCGAAGCCTACGCCAAACAGGAAGAGTTGAAAGCCATGCGTATCTGCGCAGGAGCGCTGATCCGCTTCGGGGAGCGGTATGCTGAAGAAGCACGCCGGCAGGCTCAAGGTCAGAAAGACCCGCAGCGCCGGGCGGAATTGGAGAAGATCGCCGAGGTGTGCTCCCACGTTCCGGCCCACGCGCCGCGCGATTTTCACGAGGCGCTGCAAACCTACTGGTTTGTCCACCTGGGTGTGACCACCGAACTCAACACCTGGGACTCGTTCTGCCCCGGACACCTCGACCGGCACCTCGCCCCGTTCTTTGACCTGAGCCGGCAGGGGAGGGATTACTACGAGGAACTGCTCCAGTGCTTCTGGATTAAGTTCAACAACCAGCCTGCCCCACCCAAGGTCGGCGTTACTGCCGCCGAGAGTGGCACCTACACCGACTTTGCCCAGATCAACCTCGGCGGGCTGCTGGCCAATGGCTCGGACGGTGTCAACGAGGTCTCCTATCTATTGCTCGACGTGATCGAGGAGATGCGCCTGCTCCAGCCGTCGTCGTCCATCCAGGTCAGCAAGAAGAACCCCGACCGGTTCATCAAACGGGCGGCAAGGATCATCCGCACCGGGTTTGGCCAACCGTCGGTTTTCAACGCCGACCTGGTGGTGCAGGAAATGGTACGGGTTGGCAAATCGCTGGCGGACGCCCGTGACGGCGGGACGAGCGGCTGCGTGGAGACCGGGGCATTTGGCAAGGAAGCCTACATCCTGACCGGTTACTTCAACATCCCAAAAATCCTGGAACTGACCCTGCACGACGGTTTCGATCAATACACGCAGAAGCAACTCGGACTCCACACCGGTGACCCAAGAACTTTTGCCACGTTCGACGACCTGTTCGCGGCTTTCGAAAAGCAGATGCTTCACTTCATTGACATCAAGGTGCGCGGCAATAATGTCATCGAGCGGCTGTACGCAGCCTATATGCCGGCCCCGTTCCTGTCGCTGCTGGTGGACGACTGTGTCATGAAAGGCAAGGATTACCACGACGGCGGCCCGCGTTATGACTCCTCATACATCCAGGGGGTGGGCATGGGCACCATCACCGACTGCCTGTCGGCCATCAAGGCGCACGTCTTCGAAAAGAAGACAATTTCGATGGATAAGATGCTGGAGATATTGGATGCCAACTTTGCCGGGTTCGAGCGCGAGCGTCAAATCCTGCTCAACAAGACCCCGCGCTACGGCAACGATGACGATGCCGCCGACGACCTGTTGGTGCGGGTCTTCGAGGCCTACTTCAACGCCATTGACGGGCGCAAGAACACCCGCGGCGGTGAGTACCACATCAATCTGCTGCCGACCACATGCCACATCTACTTCGGCTCGGTGACAGGTGCGACCCCTGACGGGCGGCGGGCCTGGGCGCCGTTATCGGAAGGCATTTCCCCGGTCCAAGGCGCGGACCGGGGCGGGCCGACCGCTGTGCTCAAGTCCGCGGCAAAGATGGACCATGTCCGCACCGGTGGGACGCTACTCAACCAGAAGTTCACGCCGCAGCTCCTGGCTGACGAGACGGGTCTCGAGGCGTTGGTGGCGCTGATCCGCTCGTACTTCAAACTGGACGGTCATCACATCCAGTTCAACGTGGTGGATGCCGAAACCCTGCGCAAGGCGCAGAAGAACCCCGAACAGTACCGGGATCTCATCGTCCGCGTTGCCGGCTACTCAGATTACTTCTGCGACTTGAGTGAGGCTTTGCAGGAGGAAATTATTTCGAGGACGGAGCAGCAGGGATTTTAGAGTCCTCCCAAAGGGGCATACCTGTCCGGGCGGTCCCTTCGTGTTAATGGAGTTATCCAATTAAAGGAGAAATCATGAAACGGATTATCTACCCCATTCTTGCCCTGTCCATAGCGATGTTTGCTTGCAGCGCCTCGATACCGGCGACCCTGCAGCCGCCGGTCGTAACTGAACAGTCGGCAATGACCGAGACACCAATCGTGACCGAACCGCTAATCGTCACCGAACCGCCGGTAGTGACCGAACACCCGGTCGTGACCAATGTCACCTGCAATGAACTATCGCTTTACCTTGACCCGCTGCTGGCTTCCGGTTACAACTGCGAAACCGTTCCCGAGAGCCCTGAAGGGATAGAAGTTAACCCGCAATACACCAACCTTACCTTGCAGGGGTATGTACTCTCCGGCAAATTCTTTGAACCTCATATTTCAATTTTCCCTGTCCAGCGATATGACGAACTCCTCCCGGATTTCGTGCCCGGGCGCGTATCCGATTTGCAAGCCCTGATCGGCGGCGGGGCAACCGGTGATTCTCTGCCGCTCCTGCCATCCTTCAACGCTGGGCAGGTGTTCCATGCGCAGTACCGGGTGTTCCCATTCGTGAGCGGCGGCGGCATTCGCTATCTGACCGAGTACGCCCAGTACTATGCGCCGGTCAACAACAACGAATTGTTCTACACCTACCAGGGTCTCACCGGCGACGGAAAATATTGGGTGTCGGCGATCCTGCCGATCAACAACCCAATCCTGCCTGCCAATGCCGATAACCCGCCCGGCGGTGTAAGCTGGGATGAGTTCAACAACAATTTTGAATCCTATATCAACGACATGACCAATCAGTTGAACTCCCAGACATCCGACAGCTACACCCCCTCCCTGGTCGCCCTCGATGCCCTGGTTGCCAGCATCACCATCCAGCCGTAAAAACCTGCCCGTCGCCTTGCCGGACTCAGCGATCAGCAGAGTCCGGCTTTGATTCTTTTCATACAACAATCATGACAATTACCACTGACCCGGAGCTTAATCCTCCGGGCAAAGGTTATAATCACACCTATGAAGATCCCCGACCGCATCATTCCAATATCCAAAACCCGCTGCGGAACTGGGTGAAGCGCCGCACCTCGAGTTGTTTTCAAACGGCCATGCGTGATGGCGATCGGCAGGCACGTATTTTAATCCTGGGAGTATTTTGTGAGTGAATTTAAGTGGTGGCAGAAGGCTGTTTTTTATCAAATCTACCCGCGCTCCTTCGCCGATGGGAACGGAGACGGCATCGGTGACCTCAAAGGCATGACCGAAAAGCTAGGCTACCTGAAAGACCTGGGGGTGGATGCCCTGTGGCTCTCGCCCCATTTTCCTTCTCCTATGTTTGACTGCGGTTACGATATCTCGGACTACGAGGACGTTGCCCCGGAATATGGGACCTTGGATGAATTCAAGACCTTTTTAAACAGCGCACACGCCCACGGCATGCATGTCATCCTGGACCTGGTGCTGAACCACACCTCCGATGAGCATCGCTGGTTCCTTGAGTCGAGGTCCAGCCGTGACAACCCAAAAGCTGACTGGTACGTGTGGGTGGATACGCCGCCTAACAACTGGCAGTCCTGCTTTGACGGCCCAGCCTGGACCTACACTTCGGAGCGCAGCCAATATTACTATCACTACTTCATGAAGCAACAGCCCGACTTGAACTGGCACAACCCGGAGGTGCGCAAGGCAATGTGGAACGCCGCCCGCTTCTGGCTTGAGATGGGCGTGGATGGCTTCCGTTTGGACGCCATCGGGACGATCTTCGAGGACCCGAAGCTGACGCCGCACCCGGTGCAGATGGACCTGGCAGGGTTGCGGCATTTCTCGGATATTGCCAAAACACCTGCAGAGCGGGCGCTGGTCGAGCAATATTGGCTTGATATGTTCAAGTACCAGTTGGGCCAGCCAGGCATCCACGAACTTATGAAAGAACTACGCTCCGTTCTCGCCGAATACGATGGCGACCGGATGCTGGTCGGCGAGGACGACGATGTGACCTACCAGGGCAACGGCGAGGACGAATTAAGCCTGGTTTTCAACTTCCCGCTGATGCGCACCGACCAGCTCACCCCGGAGTGGGTCCGTAAAAACCAGCAGGAACGGATCGCTGCGCTGGCAAAGGTCTCGCCGGAGGCCTGGGCCTGCAACACGCTTGGCAACCACGACTGCGCGCGAGTTTATTCCCGTTACTCAGCCTCACGGAGCGGGGGAAATGGAACCCAGGATGCCGAACTGGCGCGGCTCAACCTGGCAATGATCCTGACCCTGCGCGGCACGCCCTTTTTGTACAACGGCGAAGAGATCGGCATGACAGATTATCTGATCCCCGACCCGACCAGGCTGCGCGACACGATGGCGACCTGGTACTATGACCGCCTGGTGAACGAGTTAAAAGTGGAGCCATCGCTAGCCGCTCTGCGCGCCGCCGCCATGTCGCGCGACAAGAACCGCACCCCGCTGCAATGGCGCAACGCCCCCAACGGCGGCTTCTGCCCGGCGGAAGTGACCCCCTGGCTGCCGGTCAACCCGAACTTTGCCGAGGGCATCAACGTCCAGGATCAGGAAAAAGCCCCCACCTCGCTGCTCACTTTTTACCGGCACCTGCTGCGGGTTCGCAAAGCCACGCGGGCGCTGGTGGAGGGCGATTACCGGCCCGTCCACGAAACCTCACAAGAGGTCCTGGCCTTCCTGCGTTCAACGCCCGAACAGAAGGTGCTGGTGCTCATGAATTTCTCGGAAAAACAAATCTCCCTGGATTACTCCGACCTGGGTGCAGAGTCCGCGCGTGTGATCTTCTCTGTAACCGGGCAGGCGAATCCTGGTTTTCCACATTTGACGTTATACCCCTTTGAGATATGGATCGCCGAACTGAAATAGGCTCCCAACCCGACCCCGTGCACGAAGACGATGATGTGACACTGGCTTTCCTCGAGACAGTCTGCCATCGAACCATCACGAGCGACCCGGCCTATTATTCGCAGGCGGAGTTCCACGGGCGGACCATTTACTTCTGTACTGAAATTTGCCAGAGCGTTTTCCTGTCCGATCCGGAACGGTTCTACACGGCGCACAGCCGGAGGCGCGTGTATCCAACAAGATGCGAATTCAACCCGGCCAAATAAAAGTGAACAAAATTACCCTTGAAAAAGTCACTGCCTTCATCCTTCGCCGGAGGCCGCGTGGTACAGACCTGCTGCTCTTCGAGCATCCCAGTGCCGGCATTCAGGTCCCGGCCGGGACAGTGGAGGAGGGTGAAGATCCGCAGACCGCCGCGCTGCGGGAGGGCGGAGAAGAGTCCGGGTTGAGTGATTTGAAGCTGGAAGCGTACCTGGGGAGCGCCAATGAACGCCCTGTCATAGGCGACCACTTCATCGCCCGGGCGACGATAGTCTACTCCCGACCTGACCAGACCAGTTTCGACTGGGCCCGCTACCGTCGAGGGCTGACGGTGCGAGTCCTGCGCCGGGAAGACGGATTTGCCCATGTCAGCTTCGAGGAACCCGACCGGTGGCCTGATCCGCAATATGCGACCTACCAGATCACCGGCTGGGTGCCGGAGGAAGTACTCGCTGAAACGGCCCTTCGCCATTTCTACCTGTTTGCCCACAATGGGTATACACCCGACCGCTGGACCGTTCCCATCGACAACCACCTCTTCAAGCCATTCTGGGCACCGCTGAACCATCTGCCCGAAATCGTCGCACCACAGGCGACCTGGCTGGAATTCTTGTTGAAACACCTCGGAGGTGCCCATTGACAACCAATCCCCTGTTTGGAGCCATGGAAGGCGGCGGGACCAAGTTCGTCTGCGCAGTCGGCAGCGGGCCGGACGAAATCGTCGAGGAAGTCCGCTTCCCGACCACCACCCCCGGCGAGACCCTCGACCGCGCCATCGCTTACTTCCAGAAATACGACCTCTCTGCCATCGGGCTGGCCTCATTTGGTCCGGTTGACCTGAACACAGCTTCTCCCACCTACGGCTCCATCACTACCACACCCAAGCTTGGCTGGGCCGGGACAGAAGTGGTGGCTCCCTTCAAAAGTGCATTTGATATTCCCATGGCCTTCGAACTGGATGTGAACGCGGCGGCCTTTGGCGAGTATTCCTGGGTCCCTGAAAACCGAAGACCGGAGACTCTGGTCTACATCACCATCGGGACCGGCATTGGCGCAGGCATTATCATCAACGGGAAATTAATCCACGGGCTGACCCACCCGGAAGCGGGTCACATGCGCCTGCCGCATAACCTTAAAGCAGACCCCTTCCCCGGCAACTGTCCCTTCCACGGGGACTGTTTCGAAGGCATGGCCAACGGCCCCGCCCTTGCCCGCCGCTGGGGGATGCCCGCCGAAACACTCCCCGATAATCACCCCGCCTGGGAACTGGAAGCCACGTATATTGCGTACGCAGTGGTAAATGTCATCCTTACGCTCTCGCCGCAGAGGATCGTGCTGGGCGGCGGTGTGATGGAGCACCAGTCGCTCTTCCCGTCCATCCGGGGCAAGGTAAGGGATCTCCTTAATGGCTATATCGCTTCGAGCGTATTTAGCGGAATGATGGAAGAGTACATCGTCCCGCCCGCTTTGGGGAAACGCTCCGGAGTGCTGGGAGCGATGGCGATGGCAAAAAAGCTGGTGGAAAAAGGATAGCAAGCCACCCCTGAGGTTCCATGGTTCTCACCATGCTCATGGCTACTTCGTGGTGAAAAGGGTTTAACTATGTCCCAGGAAATTCAGGTCGTCACCGGTGCGTTCGGGTATTCAGGAAAGTACATTGCCACGCGGCTGCTGGCCGAAGGCCACCGCGTCCGCACACTGACCAACTCGATGCAGCGCCTCAATCCATTCGGCGGCCAGGTCGAAGTCCTTCCGTTCAACTTCGATTGCCCGGATGACCTGGTCGAATCTTTGCGCGGCGCGGATGTGCTCTACAACACCTACTGGGTGCGCTTCAACTATTCTTTTTTCAAACACGAGTCCGCCGTGCGAAATACGCTCATCCTGTTCGAAGCAGCCCGCCAGGCCGGGGTAAGGCGCATCGTCCACGTCAGCATCACCAACCCGTCCGAAGATTCTCCGCTCGAATATTTCTCCGGAAAAGCCCGCCTGGAACAGGCCCTGCAGGCATCTGGCCTCTCCTATGCCATCCTGCGACCGACAGTACTGTTTGGCAAGGAAGACATCCTCATCAATAACATCGCCTGGGCCTTGCGCCACCTGCCAGTCTTCGGCACTTTCGGCGACGGGAGCTACCGCCTCCAGCCGATCTATGTGGATGACCTGGCCGCGCTGGCGGTGGAACAGGGTAAACACACTGAGAACGTGACGATAGATGCCATTGGCCCGGAGACCTTCACCTATCGGGAGTTGGTAACCGCCATCGCTGAAATCATCGGCCTCAAACGCCCGATCTTGTCCATGCCGCCCGCACTGGTTTACGCTGCCGGCTGGACCCTGGGGTATTGGATGGGCGACGTGATGATCACCTGGCCCGAAGTCAAGGGGCTGATGGCAGACCTGCTCTGTACTGACTCTCCCGCCGCCGGGAGGACCCGTCTCACTTACTGGGCGCGTGAGCATAAGGACACGCTCGGTGTCAAATACGCCAGCGAACTGGCAAGGCGAAAAGACCGGGCCAAAGCATATTAGAACCTCGGAAACAAACTGCTCGCTGTATTTCCGGATATGAGGTTGTGTGCAACCTTATGTCGATTCTCCCCGTATTAAAAGTGTTGTTTCCAAAACGGATTATCAGGAATACGAAAAGGAGAGAATTCCATGTCAACTGAAACGAAACCTACGCGCACCATCGTCCATTCTGGCAGCCTGGCCGGGGCATTCTGGTCCGCCGGCTGGTTGTTCACCATTGCTTTTGCCAGACTCATCTGGTGGAAAGCCTTGCTGGCCCTGATCGTCTGGCCGTATTTCATGGGCCTGGCAGTGCGATAAAGCCACATCAGGAAATTAGAAACAGACCTGACAGGTTTCCAAGACCTGTCAGGTCTTTTTCTTATCTCCCCTACGGTATAATAACCTCGTTCCTCCTATCCCTATTACCCGATTACCTGAATCCTATGCCATCCCCCCTCGTCGAATGCATCCCCAACTTTTCCGAAGCCCGCCGGCCGGAAGTGGTCGAAGCCATCGTCACCGCCATTGCCGCAGCCGGTGTGACCGTGCTCGACCGCCACTCCGATAGCGACCACAACCGCACCGTCGTCACCTATGTCGGCTCACCAGGAGCAGTCGAGGAAGCCGCCTTCCAGGGCATCCGCAAGGCTGCTGAACTCATCAACCTGGACAAGCACACCGGTGCGCACCCGCGCATCGGTGCCACCGACGTGGTTCCGTTCGTGCCGCTTTCCGAGGTCAGCATGGAAGATTGCGTCCTCATGGCCCGCCGCCTCGGCGAACGCGTCGGCCGCGAACTGAATCTCCCGGTCTACCTGTACGAGGAGGCCGCCACGCAGCCCGAACGGGTCAACCTGGAGAACATCCGCCGTGGGCAATACGAAGGGCTCAAGGATGAGATCGAAACCCACCCGGAGCGCAAACCGGACTTCGGTCCGGCCCACCTCGGGCCCGCCGGGGCCACTGTCATCGGGGCGCGCCACCCGTTGGTGGCCTACAACGTCTATCTTAATACTGGCGACCTGTCCGTCGCCAAAGCCATCGCCAGGGGTTTGCGCCAGTCATCGGGCGGATACCGCTATGTCAAGGCGTTGGGCATGTTGGTGGATGGCATGGCGCAGGTTTCGTTGAACCTGACCAACTTCCGCCAGACGCCGGTCTTCCGCGTGGTCGAGACCATCCGCCGCGAGGCTGCCCGTTACGGCGTCAGCATCCACCACAGCGAACTGGTTGGGCTGATCCCGCAGGAGGCGTTGATCGATTCTGCGGTCTGGTACCTGCAATTGGACGGGTTCATCGCCGACCAGATCCTGGAGCAGCGCCTTTACGCGGCCGCGGCGATATCCGCACCCGCAGCTGGCAGCACCTTCCTGGACGATCTCGCTGCGGCCACTCCCACTCCCGGCGGCGGTTCCGCCGCAGCGCACGCCGGAGCGATGGGAGCGGCCCTGGTGGCCATGGTCGCCCGGCTGACAATCGGCAAGAAGAAGTACGCGGCGGTGGAAGCCCAGATGAATGAGATCCTGAACCAGGCCGAGCGCCTGCGCCGCGAATTAACTGCTGCCGTGGACGAGGATGCGCAGGCTTTCGAAGGTGTGATGGCCGCCTTCAAACAGCCGAAAGCCACGCCCGACCAGGAGAAAGTTCGCGCGGAAGCCATCGAGAAAGCCACCCTGCGAGCCGCACAAGTGCCGCTCACAGTGGCGGAGAAATCCGTACGCGTGATGGCGCTGGCGGAACGGGCGGTGGCTCTCGGCAACCTGAACGCCATCAGTGATGGGGCGTCGGCGGCTGCCATGGCCAAGGCTGCCCTGACTTCAGCCGGGTACAATGTACGCATCAATATTAACAGTTTGGCCGACAAAGACGCCGGGGAACCTCTGCTCAGTAAACTACACACGCTCGAAGGAAAGGCCGCCAAACTCGAAAAAAACGTCCAGAAATCCATCCAGGAGCGCGGGGGGTTCACGCTGGCATGAAGCCGGCCAGAGTAATTGTGTTCGTTCTCACGGCCGCCAGTCTGATCCTGGCGGCCTGTGGTAACACGGCCACGGCAACGCCGTCCCTATCTCCTACTGCCCCGCTCCCCACTGGGACCAGGTTCCCCTCGCCAACATCCACGCCCAGCCCCGCCCCCACTGCAACTGCCACGCCTATCCCGTGCGACCTGTCGGCAGAGGATTACTGTGTCGAGGATGCTTATTTTTTATTCCAACGTCCCATCGCACCATCAGGAACCGACAGCATCGACCGCAGCTATCCCTACGGCTCCACTGAAGGCGGAACACGCGAACCGCACCATGGCGTGGAGTTCTACAACGCCAGCGGAACGCCCATCCTGGCGGCCGCGGACGGTGTGGTCTACTATGCCGGGAATGACTTGAGCCAGCTATTCACTCCCTGGTCCAATTTTTATGGAAACCTGGTTGTCCTCAAGCACGAGTTGCCGGGCACGCCTTATGGAACACTTTACACTCTGTATGCCCATCTATCCAAAGTGGAAGTAACCACGGGCCAGACCGTGACAGCCAGGCAGAAGATTGGTGAGGTTGGAGCGACCGGGTCGGCACGGGGCAGCCACCTCCATTTCGAAGTGCGGGTGGATCCGACTGACTACGGTTCCACACTCAACCCGGAGCTGTGGCTGGTTCCCCATCCTGGCAACGGGACACTGGCCCTGCTCGCGAAAGATAAAGCCGGGACGACAATTTTCCCAACCTTCAATGTACAATATTATCCCGACCGGAACCAGCCCGCAACTGCGGCCTACCAGGTGGATGCCTATGCAGCAGAGACGGTCAATACCAGCGATCCCTGGGGCGAGATTGCCGCCATTGGCGATCGCACCGCCGGGTGGTACCGGGTTACGTTTTTGTGGGCAGGGGTTTTATATGAGAGATGGGTCGAAATCCAGGCCGGGAAACTGACCCTGACAGAATTTATTGTAAAATAGAACAGGTATGGAAATGCTGAAGAGATTTGAAACCCACCTAAGCCCGGTTGAACGAGAAGTAATGGACGGTTTGGACAGTTCCATTAATATCCAATCCTTCCTGAATACCATCCCATACAGCGAAGACAAATTCTACCGCTGCCCGCTGCGCGTCCTCCGGGAGCATAAAGCGCATTGCTTCGATGGGGCCTTGTTTGCCGCCATGGCATTGCGGCGCATCGGCCACCCGCCGCTGATCCTGGAACTCATCCCGAATGAGCGCGATGACGATCATATCCTGGCGCTTTTCAAACGCCAGGACCACTGGGGAGCAGTGGCGCAATCAAATTTCACCGGCATACGCTACCGCGAGCCGGTCTACCGCAGCCTGCGTGAACTGGTCATGTCGTTTTTCGAAGACTTCTTCAACTCCGCAGGTGAAAAGACCTTGGTCGGCTACCGTGGACCGATCAACCTGAAAGTCTTCGACCGGCTGGACTGGATGTCCAGCGACACAGGCCTGGAAACGCTCTCCACCGAAATGGACCGCTACCGTGTCCGGCCTGTCATCAGCCACGAAATGGCCGCCGGGCTTGCCCCGGTGGACGAGCGCAGCCTGCGCGCCGGGCTGATGGGCGCCAACGAAGCCGGCCTGTTCAAGGTACATTAACCATGCGTCCATTCACTGACCGCATTACTCCTCTCCGACCCGAGGGTGCCTATGCCGTCCTCGCCCAGGCCCAGGCCCTCGAAGCCCAGGGACGGAAGATCGTCCATCTCGAGATCGGCCAGCCCGATTTTCCCACGCCCACCAATGTCAGCGAAGCCGGGATCTCCGCCATCCGCCTTGGGAAAACCAAATATACTCCTCCAGCGGGAATCCCCCAATTCCGCGCGATCATCGCGGATTATGCCGGGCGCTTGCGCGGGCTGAAAATTGACCCCGCCCAAGTAGTCGTTGGCTGCGGTTCCAAGCCCGGGCTTTTCTTCCCGACCCTGGCCCTGGTGGCCCCGGGAGACGAGGTGCTCTATCCCGATCCCGGCTTCCCCACCTACGAGGCCATGATC